>ERZ809207.23-NODE-23-length-146239-cov-14.639701_pt1 | contig 146239 bp, 117 predicted proteins | sample MGYA00520515_ERZ809207 | MGnify/ENA primary metagenome ERZ809207 (study PRJEB31570, sample SAMEA3213009) | Homo sapiens | biome: human-gut; feature: human gut; material: fecal | place: Sweden | collected 2011 ... | reverse complement strand
CTGCCGAGAACGGCGGGGGCTTTGGACGAAAATGCCTCGGTCGCGATATCCTCAACGGCTATTCCGAGGTTTTTGGCAAAACCCTCGAGGAACGAGCCGCAGCCCGCAGAGCACGCCTCGTTGACGACGATATCGGTCAGCACGCCGTGGTTGAGCCAGATGGCCTTCATATCCTGTCCGCCGATGTCGAGCACGAAGGTCGCATCGGGAACGCATGCGCACGCGGCGCGGGCGTGCGCGACCGTCTCGACCGTATGGTAGTCGGCGTGGAACGCGCGCGCGAAAAGCTCCTCGCCGTATCCCGTGGTGCCCACGGCATCGATCGCAAGCGTGACTCCCGCTGTCTCCCAGCGGTTCTTCAAGCTGACAAGACCCTGTTGGGCGACGTCGAGCGGTCTGCCGTTATTAGACGCGTAGAACGAATCGACAAGCTCACCCGCCTCATCGACCAGGGCGAACTTGGTCGTCGTGCTCCCCGAATCGATACCGAGCGCCACACGCACCGTCTCTCCGGGCGCATACGCATCCGGACCCTTTGCCGGCGTCTCTTTGCCATGGCGTGCCGTAAAATCCGCCTGCTCGGCAGGTGTGGCAAAAAAGGGCTGGGCAAGACGTCCCTCCCCGCTTGCGGGCGCGACCGTCTCGAGCTTATCCAGCCGGACAAAAGCGTCGGGAAGGTCGATCGGTTGGGACGATGCGAACATGTCGGTCAGCGACAGGGCGGCACCGCGCGCGACCATGATCTGCGGATCGCGCGGGACGATAACCTGATCGTCCGATAGATTCAGTTGCTCCCGGAACACGCGGACCAGTGTGGGGTTGTAGGCGAGCGTACCGCCCTCGAAGATTACCGGCGGCTCGATGTCGATACCCTGGGCCAGACCGCCGATCGTTTGGCGGGCGACCGCGTGAAGCGCCGAAAGCGCCAGGTCGGTGGTAGGAATGCCCTCGTTGAGCAGCGGCTGGATATCGGTCTTTGCGTACACGCCGCAGCGGCCCGAGACCTCGTGGACGGTCGTTCCCCGGCTTGCGAGCTGCTCGAACTCGCCCGATTCGGTGCCGACCCCCATGAGCTTTGCCATCTCGTCGATAAATGCACCGGTACCGCCTGCGCACGAGCCGTTCATGCGCATGTCGGCAACCTCGATGTCTCCCTTATCGTTGGTGCGGAAGAAGATCATCTTGGCGTCTTGGCCGCCCAGCTCGATGGCGCAGCGCGTCTGCGGATAGAACCTGCTGATCGCGAGCGCGTTGGCGACCACCTCCTGAACGTACGAGGCACCCAGCGCGGTCGCGATATCGCGCGCACCCGAGCCGGTCACCGCAACGCGCAGTGACTCATGGGGAAAGCGCTCGGCGAGCTCGCCGAGCATGGCGCGCACGCTCGCTGTCTGACACGCCCCGTGGCGGCGATATCCCCACCACGCCTCGGTCATATCCTCGTGCATCGCGTAAACTTTGGTCGTCGTCGACCCTACGTCCAGTCCTACTAGCAACGCCATAATGCTCCGTCTCTCGCATTTTTCCCGCTAGAGATATACCACTCTACGTAATACAACAGACTGTTGTATTTAAACTCCGTATAAAAAGCGGCTGCCGAAACGCTTCAGCAGCCGCCGAATGCACCAACAGATTGTTCTGCGCGCTAGCACGTCGGGCAACGGAGCAGCACGGGCCCTCCGGTCATGCGCACCGCTCACGCCCGCGATGTCGCCGAGAGAGCTATCCACGCTTAGGGCTCCAACCAAGCAAGTCGCCCGCGCTCAGCAGATCCCTAAGCGAGCTACTCGCACTCAGGAGCCATAGCCTGCTCCAAGAGCTCGGCATGCTCCTCCTCGAAAACCGTCCCCACAGGGAAGGCGCGACGGAAGACGAAGCGGGAAATCGGACCGGCTACCAAAAGGTTCCACGGCAGCGCCATCACAAAATTATGCGGGATGTTGATCATCCAGATCGCGGGCACGGAATACAGGTTCGCAAGGATGCCGCCGGGCATGTGCGTCAGACCCTCACAGGCACCGTACAGCGACATGATGATGACCATGGGAACGACCATGCAGGAGCTGACGGCGAGCGTCATGGCAAGTGGCGAGCTCTTGCCCGGCGTGACCAAGTACTTAAAGGCGAAACCCTTGGCGAGCGGGCTGGCGACGAACCAGTCGCAGCACATGGCAAAAATGTAGGCAACGGGGAAGCCGAGCCACGCAGTGGCAACGACCTCGCCGTTGATGGCCCCGTGCTGCAGGGCAACGTTGTAGATGCTCATCCAGAGCACCATGCAAAAGCACATGATAAAGGTGAACAGCAGGCTCTCTCGTTTGTTGATAGGCATGAAGGGCAGATTCCTTTCTGTGTTACGCCGCGGCACCACGCAACAAAAACGGGCGGGCAAGATGGAGCTGTTGGGACTTCATCTCGCCCGCCCGTGTTACGCGCGTCTGCGACTACTTATGTGGTGGAACTACCCTAACACGAACGGCGCGCGCTTCGTAAGCGTTGAGTTTGTGGAGATGCAGGGCACCGATAATCCCCCGACCCCATAAGTTGCGGTGGAATACGGACTGTTTTGACCCTTTAAGCAGCAATTCAGTCCCTATTTCACCGCAACTCATTTGGTGCAAAGTAACCTGTCCCCCTTGTACCAATTAGCTGGTGTGGCGCCAGCGAGGGTCGGTGAGCGTACGCGCCACACCCAGTCCAACGGGCAGAAACGCTACGATGAGCACTGCGCGCACAAACCAGCCGAGCATATTGACCGTGTCGAAGGTGCACATGTAATACATCGAGCGATACAGATACAAGCCCGGCACCATAATGACAATCGAAGGCACCGTGAGGGCGATGCGCGGGTAGGTGAGCTTGACTTCGGCCAAGCTTGCCAGCAGACCCGATACCAGCGCGCCGATAAACGCTGCTGCCTCGGGAGGCATTCCCGTGCTGAGGCCCAGGAAGGGAATCATCGTCGGCGCATCGACAAGGGTCAGACGCAGGGTATTGGACACGGCGCCGATCAACCCAGCTGCCGCGGCCATCTTTACCGGGCTGTTGAACATCACCGAGAAGCCGAATACGCCAACGAAGCTCATCACCACGCGCAGGAGCGTAAGGGCAAGCGGCGAAAGGCCCAGTGGGGCAAAGTCGTCCGGCGCCAGGCCAACACACTCGGCAACCATCCAACCTACGAGGGTCGCCATCACAATAATCGATACGGCATATGAAAGGCGCTCGATACCGCTTCGCATGTCGAGCTTAGCGATGTCGAGGCCTGCCGTAATGAGTGGAAAGCCGGGAATCACAAAGAGCATGGCGCCGATATAGCCTTCTTGGTGCGACATTGCCCCCGGTATGACCTGGCCAAGGCCGAGCAATGCCAGCAGATACGAAACGCAAGCGAGCGCAACGCCGGTCGTCAGCGCGCTGAACTGACCAAGGCCTTGCTTGAGAATATGGGAGCGGGCAAAGTTGCCGACACCCGCGCCCACGAACGCGCATGCCATCTCAATAGGACCGCCACCAAGTAAAAAGACAAAGGCGCCACAGGCGCAGGCCGCCGCAAGGCCCTGTTGCCAAGGCGCGTAATCAGGTTTTGAACTCTCAACGGTCTTGAGCATCTCGTGATACTCGTGCACCGTGAAGCGACGACCATAGGTCTCGATTTCCTTGAGGAAACTCTCCATCATCCAAATGCGATGGGTATTGACGCCCGTTGTGGGCAAGCTGACGACCTCATTAAAGCAGTGGCCATCTTCGATGCAGGTGCACTCAAACGATAGGAGACTTAAGTCAACGTGGATGGTGACACCGAGTACGGCGGCAACACGATTCATGGTATCGCGCACGCGCCAGGCACCCGTTCCGCTTGCCAGCATAAGCATGCCGGTGCGGCAGATGATGGATGATTTATCGGTGAGCGGCGCATCGACGGCAAGCTCATCGCCTGCCGTCACGATCTGGTGCCAGTCAGTTTTCATATGGAGCGCGCCGGCACGAACGCCGTGGTGCATGGGGGCTCTCGAAAGCAGCGAGTTAAGGCGCGAAGACTGTGGGGGCTCCGTTGATTCGTCCTCAACCTCATCAGTCTCTTCATCGACCAGATCAAAGGAATCAAGCGGCGCTGGCTCGCGACGGTCGATCAGCTCCTCGTCCTCATCATCAAAGTAATTGAACTGATCGAGCATGTCCTCTTCGATTGAACGCTCGCTCGCGTCGTCCATATAGACGCTCCCTTCCTACCGACTAACCCCCATCCTAGGCAGCAACGGCTAAAGGAAACATAAAAGAGACGGCTGTCATGCATGGAAGGCGCAAACCCCCAATGCGTCGGTAGACCCCCTAGTCATTGGGGACGTTCTTAAATGACCAGTCAAACAAGAACGTCCCCAATGACTACTCCGGCAACGCCGATGTTTTGGCAACGCCAGCGAGCGCCGTCCAGGTCGAACAAGTTGGCATGAAAAAGGCAAGGCATAGACCTTCTGGTCATGCCTTGCCTTTTGAATGACAAATTGTCGACCTGGGCGGCGCGCAGCGTCAACTGGTTACGCGGGTTGGTAAACCCGCGTAACCACCTAGGTCGCGCCCTTGAAGTTGAACGTCAGATTGTCCAAATGCGGCCCGCGCAGCGTCGAGCCGTTACGCGGTTCGTAGAACCGCGTAACTAGTTAGTACATCTTTGCGCCGGCGGGGATGGAGGCGTCGAGCTGGATCAGGTTGAGGCGCTCCTCACCATCCTCCTCGTGGATGGCACTGATGAGCATGCCGCAGCTGGGGATGCCCATCATCTTGCGCGGAGGCAGGTTGGTGATGGCGAGCAAGGTCTTGCCGACCAAGTCCTCGGGCTCGTAATAAGCGTGAATACCGGAGAGGATGGTGCGGTCGGTACCGGTACCGTCGTCGAGCGTAAAGTTCAGCAGCTTCTTGGACTTCTTGACGGCCTCGCATGCCTTGACCTTCACAGCGCGGAAATCGCTCTTGGAGAAGGTATCAAAGTCGACGAACTCCTCAAACAGCGGCTCAACGGCGATCTTGGAGTAATCGAGCGTGGGCTTAAGCGACGTAACGAATGGGCTCGCGGCGTTGCCGGCCTCTGCAGCCTTGGCGGCAGCGGCACCGGACTGGAAACCCTTCTCGGGCTTCATGTGCGGGAACAGCAGGACGTCGCGGATAGAAGCCTGGTTAGTAAGCAGCATGACCACGCGGTCGATACCAATGCCAATGCCGCCCGCGGGAGGCATACCGTACTCGAGGGCGCGCACGTAGTCCTCGTCATACTCCATAGCCTCATCGTCGCCGCCGGCCTTCTCGGCCATCTGGGCAGCAAAGCGCTCAGCCTGGTCGACCGGGTCGTTGAGCTCGGAGAATGCGTTGGCGTACTCGTGGCCGGCGATGACCAGCTCAAAGCGGTGAGTCAAACGCGGGTCGTCCTCAAAACGCTTAGCGAGCGGGCTGACCTCGATGGGGTAATCGCACACGAAGGTCGGGTTGACGATGGTGTCCTCGCCCAGCTCATCGTAAATCTCGGCGATGATCTTGCCGGCAGTCCACTCGGGCTTGATCTCCAGGCCCTTCTCGCGCGCGGCGGCAGCAAGCTCCTCGACCGGCGTGTCGATGGTGACCTGCTTGCCGAGCACGTCGGAGACGATGTCGGTCATGGGACGGCTGGCCCACTCACCAGAAAGGTCGATGGTCTGGCCCTGGTACTCGATGACCTCGGGGTTGCCGATGGCCTTGTTGGCAGCCTTGATGACACCTTGGGCGAGTGCCTTCATGCCCTCGAGGTCTGAGAAGGCACGGTAGGCCTCCATCGTGGTGAACTCGGGGTTGTGGGTAAGGTCCATGCCCTCGTTACGGAAGATGCGGCCGATCTCGAACACGCGCTCAAAACCACCGACGATGCAGCGCTTGAGATGGAGCTCGGTGGCAATACGCAGGTAGCACTCCTGATCGAGCGCGTTGAAGTGGGTAATGAACGGCTTGGCGGTAGCGCCGCCCTGGATGGTCTGCAGGATGGGGGTCTCGACCTCCATGTAACCGTCGGACTCCATAAAGCGACGGAAGGTAGAGAGAATCTGCGAACGCTTACGGAAGGTCTCGCGAACGTCGTCGTTGGCGATCAGATCGACATAGCGCTGGCGATAGCGGGTCTCCTTGTCGGAAAGACCGTGGAACTTCTCGGGCAGCGGACGAACGGCCTTGGAAAGCAGGGTCGCGCTCTTAGGGGCAACGGAAAGCTGGCCGCGCTGGGTGCGCACGACCACGCCGGTCACGCCCAGGATGTCGCCCAGGTCGAGGGCCTTGAGCGTATTCCAGGCGGCCTCGTCCATGTCGTTGATGCGGCAGAACAGCTGAATCTCGGCAGTCGCATCGCGCACGACGATGAACATGATCTTGCCCTGACCGCGCTTGGCGACCACGCGGCCGGCGATCTTCACGACGTCCTCGGTGTCCTCGCCATCGGCAAGCTCGGCGTACTTAGCCTCGATATCGGCGACGTAGTCCTCAAGCTCAGAGTGCTCGGGATAGGGGTTCTGGCCCGCCTCGAACAGGGCGGCGCGCTTGGCCAGGCGGGTGGCGCGCTCGTCGTTGAGCGTCGATGCCTGATCGGCGGCGTTCTGGTTCTCTGCCATAAGTTAGCTCCTCAAACTAAAACGCTCCCCAGGATTCGGTCCCAGGGAGCGAAAACATACCTTTACGCGGGACCGTGGTCTAGCGTGCGATCTTGGCGATGGTGTAGACGCGAGTCTTGCCGGAAGGCGTAACGACCTCGACGGAATCACCCTCGCCGTGACCGATGATGGCGTGACCGACCGGAGACTCGTTGGAGATCTTGTGCTCGAGCGAGTTGGTCTCGGTGGTACCAACGAGCGTGACTTCCATGACCTCGCCGTTGGGATCAATCAGCGAAACGGTGGAACCGATGGAGACGGTCAGATCGCCCGTGGTGGCAGCAACCTGAGCGTTGGCAAGAATGGCCTGGATCTCGGCGATACGAGCAGCATTCTGGGCCTGCTTGTCCTTGGCGGCATCGTACTCGGAGTTCTCCGAAAGGTCGCCGAACGCGCGGGCTTCCTTGATGTCCTCGACGATCTCCTTGGCGTAATCGCCCTCACGCCAGGCGAGCTCCTCGACGAGCTTCTGGCGGCCCTCAGCGGTCAGTACGATCTGGCTTGCGTCCATACGGATATCTCCCCAACTCTGATCAAACAATCAACTGTCAACAAAACGAAAAAGACCGGCTAGCCTGCGGGCAAGCCGGTCAGGTGCTCACCCCAAAGGGATGGGACTACTCTGCGTCCGCGTCGCTGTCCTCTGCCTGCTTCTTCTTGGCAGCAGCGAGCTTGGCCTCGAGCTCAGCGATCTCCTTGTCCTCCTCGGACTGCTCGACCACGACCTCCTCGGCCTGCTTGGTCTCGGCCTTATCGTCGCCCTCCATACCCTCGCGGATATTCTTGACGGTAGAGCCGAGGGACTTGCCGAGCTTCGGCAGGTTCTTGGGCCCGAAGATAATCAGGACAACGACGAGAATAATGATGAGCTCAGGAGCCCTCAGTCCAAACATGTAGACCTCCACAATACAGCGAGACAAGCTCGAATGAGTATACCGCGGGTATCGCGGTATCACAACACTAGCTAAAAAAAGGGACCGCAAGAAGCGGTCCCTCCTCATGCTCTGGTCGGGTTGACTGGATTTGAACCAGCGACCCCTGCGTCCCGAACGCAGTGCTCTACCAAACTGAGCCACAACCCGTTAGCTCGACTATAGTAACAAAGATTTTCGCCGCGTGCTAGAGAAATTTTTATTTCTTTGGCGCGTCGATTTGAACCGTGTTGGGAATAAACTCAGTCGCGCAGGCCCACCAGCCATTTTGCTGGGCAGCATCGGCAAGCCTTTCGACCGTGGCAGCGGTGTCGCAAATGGCAAACGAGCAGGCACCCGATCCGCACACATCTACAGCAACGGTTCCGTCCTGTTTACGCAGCCAGTCGAGGACCGTTTGAATCTGCGACTCCATCTGTGCGGAAATGACACCCAAGTTGTTATGGATGAGTGCATATGCCGTCTCGGCATCACCAGCACGCAAGGCAGAAGCTATCGCGCCGGGCTTGTCCGCAGGCACCGGGGCCTCGTCAAAACGTCGATAGGCTTCAATTGTCGAAACGCTTGCCTCGCGCGGCTTGACCAGCACGACGGGCGTCGCGGGCAGCGCGGGGTACTCAGTTGCCAGCACGTCTCCCCCACCTACGTAGAACGCAGGACTCGCGTGCAAAAAGAACGGGACGTCAGCACCAATGCCCCGCGCAATATCGTCGAGCGCTGGGTCGGTGCGATCAATGCCCCAGAGCTCTGCCAAGGCGACAATGACCGCGGCCGCATCCGTCGAGGGGCCGCCCAAGCCGGCGCACAATGGAATGCGCTTCTCAATCGTCACGCAGATGTTTGCCTCGCGACCATAATGCTCGGCCATAGCAACCGCAGCCCGATACGCCGTATTCTTTTGCATTGGAAAATCTGATGCTGGAACCGTCTGGATGGTCAGCGCCTGCGCCGGCGTGACCGTCACGGTTTCGGAAAGACCGACGGCTGCCATCAGGGAATCGACCCTGTGGTAGCCGCGGTCATCGCGCTCAGTATGAACCCCCAGGTAGAGGTTGATCTTTGCCGGCGCGGAAAGAGTCAGGGACCAATCGGTCACCGTTAATGCTCCTCGAGCTGATTGCCGAGCGGGGTAAAGATATGCTCGCCGCTCTCGGGGTCGAACAGCTCGACCTGGCCGGTGAGGACATCGATGTACTGGTAGGACTGACGCGACTTGCGGCCGCGGCGCTCGTCAACCTCGACGATAAAGACGGCGGGGTGGACGCTCTTGATGGTGCCCATGCGCTCGACGACGCGGGTGCGGCCCATGTTGGCCTTAACCTTGACGCGATCGCCCACCATATCGGTCAGCTTCTCGTGGATGTCATCGACGTGATTGACTTCCATCTCTTCCATGAACAGGGCCTCCAGAAGGTGCAATTCAAAAAGGGGATAATACCCCTAAGATAGACAAAACTCTAATACTATAGCACCCTGCTGCCGCCATACGCAAGTAGCTAAAAAAGCCCCGTCTCGAATACGTACCAGACGACAACCTCGCATGACCAGTTGTTACGCGGTTTGGTAAAACCGCGTAACCTAAAGATTGTCGGTATCGAGGACGATGGTGAACGGACCGTCGTTGACCAGGTCGACCTTCATGTCGGCGCCAAAGATACCGTGCGCCACATGCTCAACGTCCTCGTGCACAAGCGTCAGGAAGTACTCGTAGAGCTCGTTGGCAACATCGGGTGCGCCGGCATCCGTAAACGACGGACGGCGACCGTGGCGGCAGTCGGCGAACAGCGTGAACTGCGACACCACGAGCACCTCGCCGTCGACATCGGCAAGTGCCAGATTGGTCTTGCCGTTCTCGTCCTCGTTGATACGCAGCCCGCGGAGCTTGCCCCACAGCTTGTCGGCCTCGGCACGCGTATCGCCATGGCCCACACCCAGCAGCACCAGGTAGCCGCGTCCAATGCGGCCCACGCACTCGCCGTCGACCGTCACGCCGGCGTTGAGCACGCGCTGCACCACCGCACGCATGGCCTACTCCTCGCCCGTCAGCTTGGCGGACAGATGCTCGAGCGCGTGGAAACGATGGCTGATGGCGTTCTTCTCGTCAGCCGTCAGCTCGGCCATGGTCTTGCCCGGCGTGTCGACCGGCAGGAACAGCGGGTCATAGCCAAAACCATGGTCGCCGCGGCCCTCGTGCGCGATAACGCCCTCGCAGGCGCCCTCGCCATAGGTAACCAGACCGTCCGTGTCGATGAGCGCGACGACGCTCATAAAGCGCGCAGTGCGGTCCTCGTCGGCCACGCCCTCCAGATTCACGAGAAGCTTGGCGTTGTTGGCGGCATCGTCGCCGTGCACGCCCGCATAGCGCGCGCTATACACACCGGGCTCACCGTCCAGCGCGTCGACGACCAAGCCCGAATCGTCGGCGATGGCCATAAGGCCCGTCTCCTCAACCGCGGCTTGGGCTTTGATGATGGCGTTCTCCAAAAACGTCGTGCCGTTTTCCTCGGGATCCTCAAAATCACCCAGCTGGCCGAGCGCCACAAAGCGCACCTCGGGCATGACCTTGCCCAAAATGGCCTCGATCTCGGTGAGCTTATGGGCGTTGCCCGTTGCCACGACGATGGTCGCCGCCGGGTCGAGGGTGTCGATGTCAATCTTCTCAAGTGCCATGACTGGCCTCCTTGTCTCTATAGCAAGCCGCGTGAGGGGCGTTTGGGCACTTGACCTCTCCCCTCTCAGGCGATTGGACCTTTCAACGCAGCATTTCAGCAGATAAAACCTACCAAAATAAACCTGTCCCTTTTTGGCAGGTTAGGCGATGGCTTGGCGCTGAAGCTCGATGAGCTCGGCGACACCCTTGTCACCCAGGTCAAGCAGGGCGTTGAGGCGTTTGCGGTCGAAGGGCGCCTGCTCGCCGGTGCCCTGGAGCTCGATCATCTCACCGGTATCGGTGGCGACGAGGTTCATGTCGACCTCGGCATGACTGTCCTCGGAATAATCGAGGTCAAGCAGCGTATTGCCGTCGACAACGCCCATAGAGATGGCAGCCACCTGGCCGGTAAGCGGGATGCGCTCGATCTTGCCCGCCTCGACCCACATGGCGAGGGCGTCGTGCAGCGCCACCCAGGCGCCGGTGATGCTCGCTGTACGCGTGCCGCCATCGGCCTGAATCACATCGCAGTCGACGGTGACGGTGTACTCGCCGAGCGCCTTCATGTTGACGACGGTACGCAGGCTGCGGCCAATGAGGCGCTCGATCTCCATGGAGCGACCCTTGCGGTTGGCGTGCTCGCGCTTGCAGCGCTTGCCGGTCGACGCCGGCAGCATGGCGTATTCCGCGGTCACCCAGCCGGCCTTAGCTCCCTTTCGCCAGCCCGGCACGCCCTCCTCGATAGTGGCGGCGCACAGCACGCGCGTGTCACCGAACTCGGCCAAACACGAGCCGTGGGCGTGCTTCATGACGCCACGGGTGAGCTTAACGGGGCGCAACTCGTTGGCGGCGCGGCCGTTGGCGCGGTTGACCTGCATGTACTCCATAGAAATATCCTTTCGGCAAAATATGTGGCGAAGGCTTTGGCGGCTGCCTTACATCTATTTCAGCTCATCGATATCGATATGTTCGATGCTCTTGAGCGGCTGACCAAAGATAAAGCTGCCCGCCACCGCAAACTCGGCAATGTTATCGGCCGTCGTGGCAAAACGATGCTGCGGCTCGGCGGCGTCGCCCGCCAGCTGCTCGCGGCGCGTGAGGATATCGGTCAGCTCGCGTGTGGTCTCCTCGGCGGAGCTCACGACGCGCACCCCAGGCCCCAGCGCATGGCGGATAGGTCCCACCAACAGCGGGAAATGCGTACAGCCGAGCACCACGGTATCGATACCGTGGTCGCGCAGCGGCTCAACCGTGGCACCCACCAGCGCACGCACGGCAGGCGTATCGAAGATATCCTCGTTCTCAAGCCACTGTTCCTGCAGATGTGCACCCGAGGCAAGCTCGTGTTCGACAACCTCGACAAAGCTCGAGGCAGGACAGCCGTATACATCGACGCCGGCATCTAGATCCTGAATGGCGCGCGTGTAGGCGCCCGAGCGAATGGTGAGGTTGGTGGCGAGCACGCCCACGCGACGCGAGCGGGTGCTGTTGATTGCTGCACGGGCACCCGGCGCGATCACACCGATGACGGGAACGTCGAGCACCTGCTGGGCCAGACGCAAGGCCGCAGCGGTCGCCGTGTTGCAGGCGATGACCATAATCTTGACGTCGTGCTTCGAAAGCCAACGACCCGCCTGCAACGCAAACGAGCGCACCTCATCCTCGGTACGCGTGCCGTAGGGACAGCGCTTGGTGTCGCCAAAGTAGTAGACGGACTCGTGCGGCAGCACCGTCGCGATGGCGCGCGCAACCGTCAGACCGCCCAAACCAGAATCGAACACGCCAATCGGGCGCGTGTCGCCTGCCGAATTCTCGATATCGGACATTACCTCACCAGTCTCTCTCGAAAAGACATGTCCAAGTGCGGCGGCGGCGCGCTACGAACGCGCCGCGACCAGCAGCTCTGCCGTCGCCGCCCAACCGTCGACAATTTTGCCACGCGTAACGAAAGCGTTCTCGCAAGCAGCCAGGAACTCGGGCGCGCCGGCGCTCGTCAGGCCATTCTCGACCAGGCAGAACGTGCCCACGTGATCGGCCATGTAGAAGTCGGACTCGGAATCGCCGAGCGCGAGCGTCTCCTCGCGCTCGATCCCTAGGTGCTCGCAGAAGCGCGCAATGGCGACGCCTTTGTTGAGGCCCGCGGGGTTGATGTTGAATGCGCGACCGTCCTCGACGCGATCGAGCTCGAGCGTCGTCGGCTTGGACAGGTGAGTCAGATGGCCGTTGCAAGCCCAGATCAGACCGCAGCCGGCCTCGTCCAGGATGGCCTGGACCTCATCGTCGGGCACATCGCCGCGCATACCGACGGTGACCTCACGGTATTTGTAGCCGGTCGACATGTCGTTGTGGTACTCGATCTTGTGCGGCCAGCGGGCAAGGATCTTCTCGCACACGCCGGTCTGTTCGATCACCTGGTGCGGAGTAAGGCCGCAGGCGGGGTCGTAAGGCATGTCACCGGTCAGATACTCCCAATCGTTGGCTTTGAGGTCGTACATGACCAGGCCGCCCATCTCACCAATGTAGGAGTTGAGGCCGAGCACGCGCGCGTCCTCGTGGATCATGGTACGGTTGCGGCCCGAGGTGGGAACCACCTGAATACCAGCGCGAGCGAGCGCCACGACGGCCTCGACGAGTTTGGTCGAGGGGTTACCGTCGTTGTCGCGCAGCACGCACGAGCCGGGTGCGAGCATCGTGGCATCCAGGTCGGTAAAGACGTACTTGACCTTGGCCAAGCGCTCGCGCATCTCGCCCGAAAGCTCGGCAACAGTCGGCAGGGTGTTGTGGGACATGGTTACTCCGTTTACATAGAAGGGTTTGGACTTGGACGGCATGTTTTGATTGAGGGAACACGCTTATGGCGACAGCGCACTCAGAGCGCCGCCGCCATCATGGTTCATTAGTCAAACTGGGTAACATCGATCAGGCGATTGGCCAGCGAAAGGTCGCTCTCGATGGGCACGAACTCGTCGCCCACGTGCATGAGTTCCTCGTCACCCTTTGCCAGCAGCAAGACAATGGTGGGAGCATCGGGGTTGATGTACTCCTCGCGCGCCGCCTTGAACGCCGCATGCACAGCGGCTTCGCGATCGAGGATGATCTTGTTCGGCGTATCGTCGGGAACATGCTCGGCAAGCTCGCGACAGACCTTCATCGGGTCCTCGTGAGCCGGGTCCTCATTGGCAAAGATCATCAGGTCGGAATATGGTGCGGCCTCGCGCGGAAGCTGCTCGCGGCGCTCCTGCGCCTTGCCGCCGGCAGCGCCAAACAGCGCAATGACGGGGCTGGCGGGAAACGCGCGCTTCACCGACGAGAAAAGCGAACGGAACGAAAGCTGGTTGTGCGCATAGTCGACGACGCAGATCACGCGGCCGTCCTTCGACTCCACGACCTCCATACGGCCCGGCACACGCAGTTTGGAGAGGCCCTTCTTGATAGCATCGATACCGATGCCGATCTCGCGCGCAGCGGCGATAGCGACCAGCGCGTTCTCCACGTTAAAGTCTCCCGCGATACCCAACAGGACCTTCTCCCCCGCCTCGGACTCGTCGGCACACAGGCCATGCAAGTTGAACTCGATGCTAAAGCCGACCATGCGTACGTCGCTCGCCCACAGGCTTGCCTCGGGATGCTCGACGCCAACGGTCACCAAGCGCTCGGCCGTCGACGCTGCCTCCAGCACACGGTCGACCTCTTCGGTGCCCAGATTCACCACGGCGGTCTTTGCCTGGTCAAAGATCCTGAGTTTGCTCTCAAAATAATCCTCAAACGTGGGGTGTTCGATCGGCGAGATGTGGTCGCGGCCGATGTTGAGGAAGCACGCCACGTCAAACGGCAGATTCTCGACGCGTTGGTACTTGAGCGCCTGGCTCGAGACCTCCATGACCATGGACTGGCGACCGGACGTGCGACAGTTGGCGATATGGCGCCAGACCTCGGGAGCCTCGGGCGTGGTGTTGGTGCTCTCGTAGCACTCGATACCATCGTCGGTACTCACCGAGCCGATCATGCCGCAGGACTCGCCCGCCGCCTTGATGATGGACTGGAGCATAAAAGCGGCCGTGGTCTTTCCCTTGGTGCCGGTGATGCCCACGATCTTGACGTCGCGGTCGGGACGGTCGTAGACCTCCGGCGGCAACAAGGCCATGGCCGTGCGAACGCTGTCCACGACCAGCATCGCAGCACCGCTCTCCTGCGCCAGCGGCTCCAGAGACTCGACCAGCGACTCCTCGCACACAAATGCGACGGCACCCGCATCGAGCGCCATGCGCAAAAACGCGGGCTTAAAGGCAGCACCTTTGCAGAAGAACACGTCACCTGCCGAGACCGCGCGCGAATCAAACGAGCAGCCGGTCACGGCACGCTCGTCAACCTGCTCCGATGCGCGCAGCTCGCCGCACACATCGAGAAGCTTGGCAAGCGCATCGACCGTGGTCACGATCGCGGAATCCGAATGGTGCATCTTTCACCTTTCTCAGCCATTTGGCAGGGACGGTTTTTATAGTAACTGAAACGCACCCACGCAAAAACGGCTCCCGGAGGAGCCGTTACGCGCAGGCGTTCGTAAGCCGAGGCTAGGCAGCCTGAACAGCGGGCTGGTCCTCGTCGATAAAGAAGCGCTTGTACCACACCAGGAACACGAGCGGCGTATAGATCTTGCGCTGGAAATCGCCCTTGCCCGCAAAGTGCAGATCGAGCAGGTGCATGAGCTCGTCGGTATCGAAGAACTCGCTTGCCCACGGCGCGGTGAAGTACTCCTTGACATAGTCGTACCACTTTTGCTCGCGCAGCCAGTAGACAATCGGCACCGGGAAGCCCACCTTGGGACGGGTGGCCCACTCATCGGGCAGCGACTTGTTGGCAGCGTGGCGGAGTACCTGTTTGTTGCCGTTCTCGTTGATGCGGTAGCGGTCGGGAATGTGCTCGGCGAACTCCATGACTTTGCGGTCCAGGAAGGGCACGCGCAGCTCCAGTGAGTGTGCCATGCACATCTTGTCGGCCTTGAGCAGAATGTCGCCCGGGAGCCACATGTTCATGTCCAGGTACTGCTTCTTGACCAGCTCGGGCTGACCCTTCACGCGCGCATAGATGGGAGCGGCAAGTTCGAAGGCGCCATCGCCGGTGTTGTACTCGGGCTTGAGCACGCCGTCGACCTCGCGCTCCGGCCATACCAGAGCCTGTCCCAGGAACGACTTCTCGGGGATCTCGGCACCCTTGACCAGGAAGTTATGTCCCTTGAAGTACGGCATATGCAGCGCCAGGTTACCGAGCGCGCGACGGATGGGCAGCGGAACCATCTTTTTGTACTTACGCACCGGGACCGTATCCTCGTAGTAGGCGTAGCCGCCAAAGAGTTCGTCGGCGCCTTCGCCCGAAAGCACGACGGTAACGTCCTTGCGGGCCATCTCGGCCAAGAACCACAGCGGCACGGAAGACAGGTTGGACTGCGGCTCGTCCATGTGATACTGGATGTCCTCGAGCGCACCGAAGAACTCGTCGGCGGTGATCATCTTGCGAACGTTCTCGACGCCGAGCTTATCGGAAAGCTCCTTGGCGTAGTTGGTCTCGTTGAAGTTCTTGTAGTCAAAGCCCACCGAGAAGGTCTTGTCGGGCATGAGGCAAGCGGCAATATAGCTGGAGTCGACGCCGCCGGAGAGGAACGACGCGACCTTGACGTCGGCGATGCGATGGGCCTCGACACTCTCGTGCACGACCTCGTCCAGCTCGTCGACGTACTCCTCGAACGGCTTCTCGACGGCAGAGTAATCGCAATCCCAGTAGCGCTCGATGTTCATCTTGCCGGTCGGGATATCGACGGTAAAGTAGTGCGCCGGCGGCAGCTTGTAGACACCCTCGAAGAAGGTCTCCTCGGTTGCCGAATACTGCAGCGTCATGTACGGACGCAGGGCCTTTTTGTTGACAGCCTTGTGGAAGTGCGGGTAGTCCAGGAAGCTCTTGATCTCGGAGCCAAAGAGCACGCCCGGAGCGCCGTCGCCCGCATCGGCCATGGGATAGTAGTAAAGCGGCTTGATGCCAAAGATGTCGCGGGCGCCAAAAAGCTTGTTCTTCTTTTTGTCCCAGATGACGAAGGCGTACATACCGCGCAGGCGATCGAGGACGGCCTCGCCCCACTCCTCGTAGCCGTGCAGGAGGCTCTCGGTGTCGGCGCCGCAATGGAACTTGTAGCCCTTGGCTTCGAGCTCGGAACGGAGTTCTTGGAAGTTGTAGATCTCGCCGTTAAAGACGATAACGACGCTACCGTCCTCGTTGGCCATAGGTTGGGCGCCAGCCTCGGTCAGGTCGAGGATCGACAGGCGGCGGAAGCCGAGGGCAACGCGGCCGTCGATAAACTGACCGCCCATGTCGGGACCGCGATGGACGATGCGGTCCATCATCTTGGTGAGCACCTCGGATTGGTTATCCGTCCCACCGACAAAACCGACAAAACCGCACATATACTATCCCCTCTGCTGTTGCTGGGCATCAAATCGAATCAGTAGCTTTTGAGTATACCCGAGGGCGTAAAGAGGGGCGGAATGTTCAGGCAATCTCAACTGAATCAGCTCCGCTGTGACACGCGCGAGTTACCTTTAATGGATATGAGGTGAATGAGGCGATTGTTTTGCTATACTCTCTCCGCACGGGCGATTGGCACAACGGTTAGCGCAGGTGCTTTACACGCACAAGGCTGGGGGTTCGAATCCCTCATCGCCCACCACTGATTTGATAGGCTCCCAGCAATGGGAGCCTTTCTTTTTTGGGCCCAGTGCATGGGATTCGAACCCGACAGGGTGCGGAGCTGAGGAAACGCGCAAGCGTTTTCCAGCGCAGCACGCGAGGAGCGGAGCGACGAAGCGGGACGCGGGCGGCGCCAGCCGCACGCGGACATCCCTCATCGCCCACCACAGAATTGGAAACGGTCCTCACAAGGGGACCGTTTTTGCTTGCGCCCGGTGCATGGGATTCGAACCCGCCAGCACGTCTGTCACAAAGGCCGTGGCCAAATAATGGCAAAAATGAGTACTGCTACTTTGTTTGCAACATATAAAAAGATAGTATTTGCTTAAGTTACGCAGCATATGTCCATTATTAGGACTAACAGTTGGATCAAAATCGTGCATTCATCGCCATTTCGACTTGCCATCTGGCCTTATTAGTCCAAAATTGCTGCTACCAAATCGGTAACACTACTCATATTTGATGTTATTTGACCAGCAGGTCTCCCTGCCTTAGCGAATCTAAGGCAAAACGGGCTCCAGACCGCTGAATCATGCCACATAGGACACGCCCGCAGTCCGGAACCCGGTCCAAATTGAGGTATTGCGCTGCGTTAGCCCAAAACGTCCGACAGAATCTCGACCAAACTGTCCACGTCGGCTTCCTCGCAGACGAGCGGCGGCAAGAAACGCAGCGTATGGGCACCCGTAGCGTTAATCACGGCACCGGCGGGCAGCGCGCGGGCAACAATATCATGCGCATCGCCCGCAGCATCATCCAAATCACAGCCGAGCATCAAGCCGCGGCCACGCACCTCCGTCACGTGCGGCAGCTTAGCGAGCTTTGCCTCCATATAGGCGCCTACCTTGGCAGCATGGTCGGCATAATCGCCGCGCACGAGCGCGGAGAGCGTCGCGGCACACGCCGTGATGGCCAGGCAGCTACCGCCAAAGGTCGAACCATGATCGCCGGGCTTAAAGACGTCGGCGATTTCCTTCTTTGCCACCACGGCACCCATGGGCACGCCGTCGGCAATGCCCTTGGCAAGGCTCATGATGTCAGGCTCCACGCCATAGGTTTGGAATGCAAACGGCTTGCCGGAGCGGAAGATGCCGCACTGGACCTCGTCGGCGATAAGCACGGCGCCCACTTCGTGTGCCAGGTCGCGCGCCGCCGCCATAAACTCCTCGGTCATGGGGTGCACGCCACTCTCACCTTGGATCGGCTCGAGCATCACGGCGCAAATTTCACTGCCCAGCTGCTTAAAGATCGCACGCAGTTCATCGACATCGTTGGGCGTGCAGGCCACAAAGCCACCCGGCAGTGGGCGGAAGCTGTCCTGCAGCCAATCCTGCATGGTGGCGGCAATGGTCTCGAGCGTACGGCCGTGGAACCCGCCGCGCATGCACACGATGGTGTTGCCGCCATTACCGGCACGCTTGGCGTACAGGCGCGCGAGCTTCATCGAGCCCTCGTTGGCCTCGGCGCCAGAGTTGGCAAAGAAGGTCTCCCAAACCTGCTCATCCGCAGCCGGGGCACCAAGAGCAGCTGCCGTGGTCTCATCGCCGGCGACAACGGCATCGGCAAGCACGCGCGCACCATCTACGTCGTCGTTAGCAAGCTTGGACAGCAGCGCCGCGACCTGTCCGCGCTGCTCGATGTAGAAGTAATTGGAGACATGCATGAGCTTTTTGGTCTGTGCCTCGAGCGCCGAGAGCACAGCCGGGTCGCCATGACCTAGGCTGCACACGCCGATGCCGGCAAGAAAGTCGAGGTACTCACGGCCATCGTCGCCGGTGAGCTTCATGCCGTGACCCTCGACAAACTCGACCGGAGAGCGGCCAAAGGTATGCATAACGTAATGGGATTCAAGCGATTGCTGAGCTGCAAGTGACATGGGATGCCTTTCGTTGGGCGCCAGACGGCGCGGGGCTATGGGTGCAGGAATGGGGCGGCTGCGGGTCAGCTAGACCGTCTGAAGCTTCTCGACCTCGTCAAGGTTTTCGGTCAGACGCGCAGCAAACGTCGAAAGCGGATGCGGATGCGTATCGAACTCGTAAGCCGTCTCGGTGGAATGGATCACGGTGCCGACGCCGGCATCGGTCAGCAGCTCCAGGAGCAGCGAATGCGGCGTAGTACCGTTAATGATGTGGGCACGAAATACGCCGCCGGTAAGCGCATCGACGGCCGCGCGCAGCTTGGGAATCATGCCCTTATCGACCTCGCCGCCGTAGAGCATTTCGTTAACCTCGTCGAGCGTTAGGTTGGAGATAAGCGAGTCCTTGTCGCTAAAGTCCTTGTACAGGCCATCGACATCGGTCAAAAAGATCGCCTTATGCGCGTGGAGCGCCGCGGCAACGGCACCGGCGGCGGTGTCGGCGTTGATGTTGAAGAAACCGCCGTCCTCCCCCGCCGCGACGGTAGCGATGACGGGGATGTACTCGCTATCGAGTAAGCGCTCGATATAGTCGGTGTTGACGTGCGTCACTTTGCCCACGCGACCGAGCTCGGGGTCGAGCGGCTCGGCGATGAGCGTGCCGGCATCGCTGCCCGACACGCCCACGGCCAGGTTGCCGTGGTGGTTGATGGCAGCAACCAGCTCCTGGTTAACCTTGCCGCCCAGCACCTCGCGCACGATATCCATAGTCGCCGGCGTGGTCACGCGCTGGCCGTTCTTAAACTCGACGGGAATATCGTAATGGCTCAGCGCCTCGTTGATAGCCTTGCCGCCGCCGTGCACGATGACGGGGCGCATACCGATGATCTTGAGCAAAACGATGTCGCTCATCACGTCGCGGCGCAGCTGCTCATCAACCATGGCGGCTCCGCCATATTTGATAACAACCGTCTTGCCGGTCAGGTTCTTAATCCACGGCAGCGCTTCGAACAGCAGCTGCGCGGTTGCTTCGTTGGATTCGCTCGAACGACAATCGCGTGCGAATTTCATAATCTGCCTCGTCTTTCGTATCGTTATCGCGCCGTGCTCCGCTGTCCGCAATCGCGGCAAGATGCGCAGCGTGCCCGGAATCTAGGAACGGTAGTCGCCGTTGATGGAGATGTACTCATGCGTGAGGTCGCAGGTCCACACGGTCGTTGCCGCGTCGCCTGCGCCCAGGTCGGCCGAGATCACGATCTCGGGCGCCTCGAAACGTCGTAGAGCCTCGTCCTCATCAAAGGGAACAGTCAGACCGTCGCGACAGACAGGCATGCCCATCATGTCGATGGAAACGTCTTCCTGATTAAACTTCACGCCGCACTTGCCAAGCGCCATAGCAACACGGCCCCAGTTGCAGTCGTGGCCGGCGATGCAGGTCTTAACGAGCGGCGAGTTGGCAACGGCACGGGCGGCGATATCGGCTTCCTCGTCGTTCACGGCGCCGGTAACGTTGACCGTAACAAGCTTGGATGCGCCCTCACCATCGGCGGCGATATTGCGCGCCAGGCTCTCGCACACCTCGTGCACGGCAAATGCCAACTCGCCAAAGGCATCGGAGCCCTCGACGATAGGCTCGGCATCTGCGGCAGCGGCGCCGGAGGCAAGCATGATGCAGGTGTCGTTGGTCGAGGTGTCGGAATCGACCGTTACCTTGTTAAAGGTCTGCTTGACGGTCGAGAGCAGCAGGGCATGAAGTGCCGCAGGCTCGACGGGGGCATCGGTGGTGATAACTGCAATCATGGTGGCCATGTTGGGCATGATCATGCCCGAGCCCTTGCACATTCCGCCTACCGTATAGACATTGCCCGCATGACCCGCGGCCTCACTGACGTAGGACACGGCGTACTCCTTGGAGTGCGTGTCGGTCGTCATGATGGCGCGAGCGGCATCGGCGCCACCGTGGGCTGAGAGCGCCTCGTAGGCAGCAGGAATGGCGGTCTCAAACGTGTCGATCGGCAGAATCTGGCCAATCACACCCGTGGAGGCAACCAGAATCTGCTGGGGCTCACAGCCGATAACCTGCGATGCGATGTTGCAGGTCTCGCGCGCGCAGGCAAGGCCGGTCTCGCCCGTGGCGGCGTTCGCGTTGCCGGAGTTGATTGAAACACCAGCGATGATACCGTAGCCCTTGTCCGCACCGCCCAGGTTGGCACGGCTCACCTGCACGGGCGCCGCGCAAAAGCGATTGGTGGTAAACACGCCAGCACCGGGACAGGGTTTATCGGGCACGACGAGCGCGTAATCCAGACGCTCAGGGTTCTTGCGGAACCCAGCATGGATGCCCGTGGCCTTAAAGCCGGCCGCTGCCGTAACGCCACCCTCGACGGCGCGAATCTTGATATCAAACAGCTCGGTATTCATCGTCTTTATGACTCCTTATGTCAAACAAAAAACGGACATCGGTTGGTGCGCCATGCCAGTCGTGATCATGAGACCAGCTTAAGAGTGGCGCCCCACTCGATGCCCGACTACCAAATCGTTAACAATCGAATGTGCTACACCGGGCACGCCACTGTGGGCAAGCCTCGTCGCTCGTCAAAGCCAAAGACGATATTGGCACACTGGACCGCTTGGCCCGCAGCGCCCTTGCACAGATTGTCGATGGCGCCCGTCGCCACCAGCACGCCCGCGCGCTTGTTGAGCGCGAGGCCAATCTGGGCGGCGTTGGTTCCGACGACCGAAGCCGTCTTGGGCTGCTGGCCGGCGTCGAGCACACGCACAAAGGTGCGTCCAGCGTAGAACTGCTTGTAATAGTCGACAACGTCCTCAAGGGTCAAGGTATCGATAGCCTGCGGCGTAAGCGGCATCGTCACCGTGGAGAGCAGGCCGCGCTTGAGCGGTGCCAGATGCGGGGTAAAGACGACGCGATCGGTTAAGCCAAGGATTTGCTCAATCTCGGGCGTATGACGATGTTTACCCACGCCATAGGCTTCCAGGTTCTCGTCCGCGCTGCAAAAGTGGGTGCGGGCGTTGCAGGACTTACCGGCACCCGTCACGCCGCTAATGGCATCGACGATTACGGGGCCGCTCTGGGCAACCCAGTCGGCGCGCACGGCAGGCGCGGCAGCGAGGCTCGTTGCGGTGGGATAGCAGCCGGCGCAGGCGACCAACACGGGCCTGCCAGCGGCATGGCTGGAAGCAGCGGTCTCCAAGTCCTGGCAGAACAGCTCGGGCAGGCCGAAAGCACGCGTCTTGAGCAGCTCGGGACTCGTGTGCTCGGCGGCATACCATGCCTCAAAGACGGACGCGTCGTTCAGACGGTAGTCGGCCGAAAGATCAAAGCAGGAGACGCCCGATGCAAGCAGCGCGGGCACCTGTGCCATGGCAGCCGTGTGCGGCACGGCAAGAAAAACCGCATCGCAGCTCTTGAGCTCGGGGGCGTCATGCGTGGTGAAAACCAGATCGCTCACGCCAGCAAAGCTCGGATACACCGCGGACAGCGGCTGGCCGGCATCGGCGTTGGACGTAATGGCAACAAGTTCAAACTCGGGATGGCCGAGCACGAGGCGAATGAGCTCGGCTCCGGCATATCCAGCCGCGCCGACGATTCCAACCTTCAAAGACATATCAGACTCCTTGTCTGCGATTTATGCACCGATGCGCATTTCGCAGCGGTCGTTATGAAGTGGGTTGAAACTTTAGCACCAAAAGATGCATGAATACGTAAATGGCTTGCATATTCATGCATTGAAACATTCCCGACACATTCGCTTGAAGGAATTGACAAATGGAGCGGGCCCCGTATTGACCGGCGCTCCTAACGGCGCCGGGCAATACGGGGCCCGCCCATGCGAAAACCAAGTTGTTAGGATGCGCCAGCTGGCTAGAGCTCGACCGGCACCCATTCGTCGTGATTGCAGATAAAAGCCTCGGGATCCTCGACGCTAAAGAAGACGAGCGTGGGGTCGTTAGGCCCCTCATAGTGCTCGCCCAGGTGCTCTAGATGCTTCCACCCGGCTTCGCGCATTTCGTCTAAAGCCCGGTCATCCAAGCCGGCACGCCCGCGCAAGATGAGCCAGCCATGGCCCGGCCACCAACTCGTGGCCTCAAAGCGCTGATTTTGCAGCAGCTCTTGCCACACGTCTTTGGTGCGCGCCGTCACAAACCACAGCTTACCGTCCTGAATCTGAGCAAACGAGAACGGACGCACATGCGGCTGCCCATCCACGCTCGTCGCCAGATACCACGCCGGCACCGACGTCAGATACTCCAAAACCGTATTCAATCCGTCCACGTTTCCTCCTGTACTAGCTAGTTTGGGAACCTGGTTTGTGCGAGCTAGAGCTCCAGGCGCTCCTCGCTGCCGTCGATATCACAGAAGCGCGCAGCAATGTTGCGGACCGAAAAGAAAGCAAGGCGGCCGTCGTTGGCACTCTCGTGTTCCTCGCCAATGCCCACCATGTGCTTAAAACCCGCTTGACGCACCTTGTCGCTCGCAACTGCGTCGTCCTCAAGTGCGGCTTCGCCGGTCAATACGATCCAACATTCCCCCGGCTTCCAGCCCGAGAGCTCAAACTTGGGATTCGCGCTCAGCTCCGCCCACACATCCTTGTCGCGCGACGTGCAAAACCACAACTTACCGTCATCGACCATGGCAAACGAAAACGGCCTCACGCGAGGCTGATGCCCGTCGGCCACATCGGTCGTGGCCAGATACCACGCCGGAATGCGCCTGAGATACGAACAGGCGCGCTCAAGCTGAGCCGTGCGGTCGTTGTCGGTCATAGGGACCCCTTTCTTGCGCTCGAATCGCGCCTAAACAAGTTGAAGATTGATGACGATGACGCAGATGAGCAGCAACGCCGTCACCACCGCCGCCAACGCATCGCCGCGGCCAAATGCAAGCGCATGCAGGCGCGTGCGGCCCTGCTCGCCGTGATAGCAGCGTGCATCCATGGCAGCAGACAGCGTCTCGGCATGGCGGAACACGCCGGTGAACAGCGGAATCGCCACACTGCCGAGCATACGCACGCCGCCGAGCGGGCCCCCCGTCACGCGCGCACCGCGGCTCGCCTGCGCGTCCGCCGTCTGCTTCATCTCGGTGGCAAACTGCGGCATAAAGCGCAACGCGATACCCATGATCATGCCGAGCTCGTGCGCAGGAAGTCCCACACGCGCAAACGGTGCGAGCAGGCGCTCAAAGCCCGCGGTGAGGTCGAGCGTCGGCGTGGTGAGCGTGATAGCGCTCATACCGGCCATCATCAAGGTCAGGCGGCACGCCATAAAGGCGGCGGAATGCAGCGAGCCCTCGCTTATCTGCAAAAAGCCGAGCTGCCACAGAATGCGCCCGCTCTGGTCGGTAAACAAGTTGAGCACCGCGACCACGACGACGATTGCCAGCAGCGGCGCCATCGACGACAGAACGCGACGAACCGGCACCCGAGACACGGCATAGATCAGCACGACAAACATTGCGACAGGGGCCAGTCCGCGGAAGCCGCCGACGGTCAGCGTCGTGATCAGAAACACAAAGCCCAAGAGCAACTTAGTTCGCGGGTCCAGGCGGTGGATCGCACTATCGCCGGGATAGTAGCTGCCAAACGAAAACGCCTCCATTAGCAGCCCTTCTCTCGCGCGACCGTCTTGAATTTAGCAATGTCCGCGACGTTAGAAGGACCGCCCGAGCAACCGATTAGCAGGTCCACCAACTCGTCTGTCAGCGACTCAACCGTATAGAGGCCGTCAAAGCGCAGCGGCACGCCCGCCTCCGTAAGCGCCAGCGCCATACGCTGGGCGGCGGGAACGCCCAAGCCGATTGATTTAAGCTCATCGGCATGCGCAAAAACCTGAGCGGGCGTGCCCTCGGCAAACACCGCGCCCTCGTTCATCACGACAATACGGTCGCAGCAATTGGCCAGGTCATCCATACTATGCGAAACCATGACAACGGTCAGGCCATCGCGGTGAAGTCGATCGATAAGCTCAAGGAAATCCCTGCGCGCAGCCGGATCGAGCCCCGCCATGGGCTCATCGAGCACCAGGACTTCGGGCTCCATGGCGAGCACGCCGGCGAATGCCACACGCCGTTGCTGACCGCCCGAAAGCTCAAAGGGACTCTTGTCGCCGACCGTGGAAAGGTCGAGGCCCACGCGTGAGAGCGATGACTCGACACGACGGTCGACTTCATCTTGCGGCAAGCCAAGGTTATGCGGACCAAACGCCACGTCCTGCGCCACGGTTTCGGCAAACAGCTGACGCTCAGGATATTGAAACACCACGCCGACCTTGGCCTTAACCGCGGCGGCGTCTTTCTTGTTTGACAGATCGAGCCCCAGCGCGCGAACGGATCCCTCCTGGGGGCGAATCAAACCGTTGAGATGCTGGACCAGCGTCGACTTACCCGAACCGGTATGACCTGCCAAGCCCAGGAACTCGCCGCGACGCACCGTCAGCGATACATCGCGCAGCGCCCACGGGCTGCTTGGGTCGTTTCCCCAGAGAGCCTGTTTGCTCGATTTGCCCGCAGTGGCCGAGCGCTTATGCCAGCGGCGGCGCTCGCGCGGACTGAGCGAATAACTGTACGAAACATGGGATAGCTCGATGACGGGCTCCGACGCGTTGCCCTCGTTGTCTACCGGAACAGTGCCGTCAGCGATTTCCGACTGGGATACGGAAGACTGCCCCGCGATGCCTGCCCCACTTCGCTCGGCATAAGCCTGCGCAATCTCGGCGACCATATCCGCCTCACGTACCTGCGCGCAAACGGGCACGCCCTCCGCACGAAGTGCCATGCCCAAACGGCACGACTCTGGCATGTCAAGGTTGAGCTGAACGAGTTCATTCGCCCGCGTCAGAATCTCATCGGGCGTGCCCAGCATGGCAACTCGTCCCGTCTGAAACACGGCGACACGATCGGCCTCGGCAGCCTCCTCCATAAAGTGCGTAATCATCACGATGGTCATGCCGCGAGCGTGCAACGCGCGGCAAGCCTTCATGAGGCCCTTGCGTCCACGCGGATCGAGCATCGAGGAAGCCTCGTCCAATATGAGCACGCGCGGTTCCATGGCGAGCACGCCGGCAAGCGCCACGCGCTGCTTTTGGCCGCCCGAAAGCGCGTGGGTCTCATGGCGCTCAAAGCCCACCAGGCCCACGCCCTTCAGCGCCTCGCGTACGCGCTGCGCAATTTGCGCCGATGGCACGCCAAGGTTTTCGGGACCAAACGCAACGTCATCTTCGACAAGCGTTGCTACCAGCTGATCATCGGGATTCTGGAATACCATGCCCGCGGTCGAACGAATGTCGTAGACCAGCTCGGGGTCGGACGCATCCATGCCGTTGATACGCACCGTGCCCGCATCGGGCTGCAACAGTGCATTCAGATGCTTGGCAAACGTCGACTTGCCCGACCCATTGCCACCGAGGATGCAGAAAAACTCGCCGTCCTCAATGTTCAGATCGACACCGTCGAGTGCCGGTACGGCACCGTCATAGCTAAAGGAAACGCCCCGACACTCAATCATGCGCGGCCTTTGACCTGGTCCTTTTTAGGCGTGATGAGGTTGGAGACCGCCTTATACACCGCCAGCGTCAACACCGAGTTAAGCACGGTCTTGATAAGGTTGAACGGCAGCACGGCAGGAAGCATGAGCGGGGCGATCACATCGACCGAGCCATACCAGAACCAAACGCCAATGGTAAGGTTTGCGGCCATAGACAACGCCGTAGCGGCAATAACGCCGAGCACCAGGCCAATCACGGCACCCTTATAGGTATGCATCTTCTGGTAGACGATAGCCGCGGGCAGAATGTAGCCCAGCGTGGCAACCAGGTTCATAAGCGCGCCGACCCAGTCGCCCGTAGTGAGCGCATGGATGACGATCGCCATGGCGGCAACAGCGGTACCGGCACCGGGGCCATATGCAAACCCGCACACCATCGCCGGCACCAGCGACGGGTCATACGTCAAAAACGGCGCCGAAGGAAGAATGGGCAGCTGCACATACATAAAGAGCGCGCCCAGGGCACACATAAGCGCCATGGTTACGAGCTGTTTGGTGCTCCACCTATTCGTGTTCTCAAAATGGATATGCTGCGACTGTTCAGACATAAGATCACCTGCCTCTTTCATCCGGACTCTAACCGTTGGTACTGGGGTCTCACCAGTTCAGCCGGCATGCGAACCAACGCACACACGGGTCGCGGACTCATCGGCTCGGTCGCAGACACCTCGCCTGCGCCACGGCGTCCCCTTGACACCGCCCGATTTACCGCCAGTGGGGAATTCCACCCCGCCCTGAAACAGCAATTGCAAGTGTAGCACGAGCAGGTTTTCACGCAAGTATGCCAAGGGTAATTTATGGTGGGGATCAGTTGCCGCAACAACCACGTTCCCCACCCATCCCAAAGTAGCGCGCCTTTCGCGCAAAGCGCGAAACAGCGAAGGGGACACGCACTCCCATCAACCACGTCCTTCTCCGCCCGCCGACCTCAAGGCCGTAAACGCAGGGAATCCGGGGGCGTGACGGGGCTTCTCTCCGGAACATTCCGCACGCAAAGAGGCTCCGCATCGCAAAGCGCGATGCGGAGCCTCTTTGCATGTCCGAGGACGTTCCGGAGAGAAGCCCCGTCACGCCCCCGGATTCCCGGTGGGAGTTCTAGACCTTGTCGGCCTTAGTACATACCGCCGCCCTGCTGGCCAGCGGTGGCAGCAGCGATAGCGTCCTCAAGCTGAGTGTTTTTGGGCACATCGGAGACGGTGGCCTCGGTGATGAGGATCAGGCTGGCGACAGAAGCGGCGTTCTGCAGGGTGACGCGGCTGACCTTGACGGGGTCGAGGACGCCCATCTCGATCATGTCGCCCCACTCGCCGTTGGCAGAGTTGAGACCCTGGCCGGCGGGCAGCTCGGCAACCTTGTCGACCACGACAGCGCCCTCAAAGCCAGCGTTCTTGGCGATGGTGGCGACCGGGGCGGTCAGAGCCTTCTTGACGATGTCGACGCCGATCTTCTCCTCGGGGTCGTCGATCTCGACAGCGTCGAGCGCAGGAGCAGCGTCCATGAAGGCGACGCCGCCGCCAGCGACAATGCCCTCCTCGACAGCAGCGCGGGTAGCCTGCAGGGCGTCCTCGACGCGATGCTTGATCTCCTTGAGCTCGGACTCGGTAGCAGCGCCGACCTTGATGACGGCAACGCCACCGGAGAGCTTGGCCAGGCGCTCCTGGAGCTTCTCACGGTCGAAGTCAGAGGTGGTGTTCTCCATCTCACCCTTGATCTGAGCGATACGAGCGTCGATGGCCTCCTTGGAGCCAGCGCCGCCGACGACGACGGTGTTGTCCTTGGAGATGGTGACGGACTTGGCGGTACCGAGCATATCGGCGGTGATGTCAGCGACCTTCACGCCCAGCTCGTCCAGAGCAGCCTGACCACCGGTGAGGACAGCGATGTCCTCGAGGATGCGCTTGCGGCGGTCGCCGTAGCCCGGAGCCTTGACGGCGCAGACGTTGAGGGCGCCACGGATCTTGTTGAGGACGAGGGTAGGCAGAGCCTCGCCGTCGATGTCCTCAGCGATGATGAGCAGGCCACGGCCAGCGCGCTGGACAGCCTCGAGAACAGGCATGATGTCCTGGACGCTGGAGATCTTCTGGTCGGTGATGAGGATGTACGGATCCTTCATCACGGCCTCCATGCGGTCGTTGTCCGTGACGAAGTAAGCGGAGACGTAGCCCTTGTCGAACTGCATGCCCTCGACGGTGTCGATGGTGATGTCGAACGTCTGGGAATCCTCGACGGTGATGACGCCGTCCTTGCCCACGACCTCCATGGCCTCGGCGATCTTCTCGCCGACCTCGGGGTCACCGGCAGAGATGGTACCGACGGAAGCAATCTGCTCCTTGGTCTCGACCGGCTTGGCCTGCTTCTTCATCTCGGCGACGGCGGCGTTGACGGCCTTGTCGATGCCGCGACGGATGGCCAGCGGGTTAGCGCCAGCAGCAACGTTGCGCAGACCGTCGTTGACGATGGCCTGAGCGAGCAGGGTTGCGGTGGTGGTGCCGTCGCCCACGGTGTCGTTGGTCTTGGTGGCAACCTCCTTCACCAGCTGGGCGCCCATGTTCTCGATGTTGTCCTCGAGCTCAATCTCCTTGGCGACGGAAACGCCGTCGTTGGTGATGGTCGGAGCACCGAACGTACGCTGCAGCGCAACGTAGCGACCCTTGGGGCCCATGGTGACGGTAACGGCGTCGGCCAGAGTGTTGACGCCCTTGGCAAGCTTAGCGCGGGCATCGGTGTTGAACGTAATGTTCTTTGCCATGGTAGGTAATCCTCCAAAAGAAATGTGACTCGCGTCGCCGCTTCCGAGTCCTATGCGACGGGCGCGTTCAAAGACGAATCAGAGATTCTGACGAGACTAGGCCTCGACGACGGCGTAGATGTCGTCGGCGCGCATCAGCAGATACTTCTCGCCGTCGACCTTGACCTCGTTGCCACCGAACTTACCGTAGATGACAACGTCACCGACCTTGACGTCCATGGGGATGCGCTCACCCTTGTCGTTGACCTTGCCGGCGCCAACGGCAACGATGGTGCCACGCTGCGGCTTCTCCTGAGCGTTGCTGGCGATATACAGACCAGAAGCGGTCTTCTGCTCGGCCTCGTCGGGCTTGACCAGAACACGATCTGCAAGCGGCTTCAAAGACGACATGCTTGTCTCCTCCTTTTTGGGCCGCGCGGTTATACCACGCGAATTAACCCTTTTTGTTTGCGTACGCGTTGAATGGTACCCACGAATGGCGGGTTATACAACACAGAGTCAAAAAATCTTATTTTTTGGCACTTAGATTTTCTGAATGCCGGGGGATAACTTAGCAGTGGCTCCCGTGTGGCTCCGGAGGGGCGGGGCATAAGGTTTCCTGCTCGGGCAGTCCTGCTCGCACGAAGGCCACATTAAGTGGCCTTCGGCTCGTGCGGAACTCGCGATAAACCTTATGCCCCGCCCCTCCGGAGCCACACGGGAGGCAGGTTAACTAATTCGAGCCCGGCATTCAGAAAAGTCAGTGCAGCAAAATGGCGATGCAGATGTTGCGAACAAGAAAGGGGCACGTTGCTGAAACGTGCCCCCTATGAGTGGGGTATGAGGCTAGCGCTCGTAGATTACGTTACCTGCCAGGTAGGTGACCTGAACCTTGGTAGCCTGGAGCTCTTGTGGATCGACAGTGAGCGGGTTTTGGTCCAGGACTACCAGGTCGGCATACTTGCCGGGCTCCAGGCTGCCGAGGTTTCGCTCGTCGCCTGCCGCGTAGGCGCTGCCCAGGGTGTAGTTGCGCAGGGCTGTTGCCGCATCGATGCGCTCGCTCGGCAGCCAGCCGCCCTCGGGCCAGTGGCTTTTGGGGTCCTGGCGCGTGATAGCCGTGTAGAGCACGTTCATGCTGGTAACAGCTGTGATGGGGCTGTCGGTACCGAAGGCTTGGCGAATGCCGCGCTGCTTATAGGTTGCGAACGGCCACATGATGCGGCTGCGCTCCAAGCCCAGGTCGCGCTCCGGACCACCCGGGTCGAGCGTGATATGGCAGGGCTGGCTCGAGGCAACCACGTCGAGCTTGCGCAGGCGGTCGATGTCCTCGGGCAAGAGGTTCTCCAGATGCTCGAGCGTGTTATGACCGTGCTGGGGCAGGCCGTACAGGTCGGCCGCTTCCTCGAAGATATCCAGCGCGGCATGAATCGCACCGTCACCAATGACGTGGATGCGCACGGTGTGACCGCGCTCCGCGGCCGCCAGAACCAGTTTGCGCATGCGCTCAGCCGGAACCGTCAGACGGCCCTGGTCGCCCGGGAAGCGCGGGTTGGTATAGGGCTCGGTGAGATAGGCCGTGTGTTCGCTCGACACGCCGTCGAAGAACTGCTTAAAGCCTGGCGCCGAGAGCAGCGCGTTGTTCGCGTAGCGGGTCTGCAGCTCTTCCAAGCGCGACTGGTCATCCAACAGCGTGGGGAACAGATGGGCTCGGATGCCCAACTTGCCGGCTGCCTGCAGCTTGTCATAGACGTCGTCGCGGATAAAATCGCAGCCCGGCATGGGCATGAGCGACATATCGCATATCGAGGTGATGCCCTGCTCGGCCATCCGCCTCATTTGATCGGCGTAAGCGCTTGCGATGCGATCCTCGCCCAGCCACTCAAGGCAGCGCGGTAGCAGCTGCATGGCAGCCGCCTCGTGAGCAATGCCCGTGAGCTCGCCGTTTGCATCCTTGTCGTAGCTGCCGCCCGCTGGCGGCTCGCTGTCGCGTGTGACGCCGAGCGCCTCGAGTGCGCGGCTGTTGAGCCAAAGCGTGTGCCCGTCGCCCGAATACATAACACAGGGACGATCGGGGAATGCCGCATCGAGCGACGCCTTGGTAGGATGCTCGGGCGGGTCCCAACGGTAGTCGCGCCAGCCCTGCGTCACAACCCAAGCGTCACTAGGCAGATCCTGGGAAAACTCGAGCGCATGTTGCACCAGCGCCGCCTCGGACGTGCCCATATCCATGAGCATGTACGGCGAGGAGCCGACCGAGGTATGGAAGAAGTGCAGATGCGCATCATGGAAACCGGGGCAGACAAACTGCTCGCCGTAATCGACCACCGGCGTGGCGGCAGGTGCGGCGGCAATTACGTCATCGGGCGCACCGACTGCGACGATGCGGTCGCCCGCGATGGCAATCGCCAGCTCGCGGGCGGAATCGATGCCGTCTTGCGCGGTAAAGACGTTCTTGGAGCGAATAATCCGATCGATATGTTGCATGGGCATCCCCATCTCTGGCAGGAAATTCAACACCCCCGAGTGTACTCCCCCGCCTCGGTTACAAAATGCCAAGCGGCAAACGGCAGCTTTACCAGCCCTAGCGGCAGGTGGCATACTGGAGAGAGCCTGTACGATTTTGCGATCGAGCCAACAAGGAGCAAATCGACCATGACGAAGACCAAGGCACAGCAGATTATGGCGGCAACCGAGGTTCGCGCGGCAGACGACGTCACCGCGGCCATCCAGGATATCGCCGCCGAGTTTGAACCCTACATCATCAAGCAGCGCCGGCACTTCCATAAGCACCCGGAGCTGAGCCTTGCCGAGGAGCGCACGACTTCCGACATCGCCAACCAGCTCGACGCCATGAATATCCCCTACGAGCGTCCGCTCAAGACGGGCCTGGTGGCGACGCTTCGCGGCACCGCGCCGGATGCCTACCGCGAGGACGGCACGCCGCGCCGCCGCATCCTGCTGCGCGCCGATATCGACGCCCTGCCCGTCACTGAGCAGACCGGCGAGGAGTTCGCCAGCGTCAATGAGGGCTGCATGCACGCCTGCGGTCACGACTGCCATATCGCCATGATGCTCGGCACGTTGCAGATTCTGCGCCACATGACCGATGACATCCACGGCGAGATTCGCATCGTATTCCAGCCCAGCGAGGAAAACGGCCAGGGCGCCAAACTCATGATTGGCACGGGTGTGCTCGACGGCGTCGATGGCGCCTACGCCGCGCACATCTGGAGCGAGGTCGACGCCGGTACCGTAAGCTGCGAGCCCGGCCCACGCATGGCAAATACCGACTGGTTCCGCATCGACGTCCGCGGCACCTCGTGCCATGGCGCCATGCCCCAGCGCGGCCACGACGCCGTTATGGTTGCGGCAGAGATCGTCAACGCCCTGCAGACCATCGTCTCGCGCGAGATTAGCCCCTACGAGCCGGCTGTCATCACCGTCGGCGAGCTGCACGGCGGCACCGCGCGCAACGTTATCGCCGGCACGGCCTACCTCGCCGGCACAGTGCGCACCTACGGCGATTCGACCCACGAGGAAATGCCGGAGCTCATGCGCCGCATCGTGGAGCATACCGCGGCAGCTCTGGGCGCCGAGGCTGAGCTCACCGACTACACCATCGCCAACTACAAGGTCGAAAACGAGGTCGCCTCGAGCGAGCGCTGCCGTCAGGCTGTAATCAAGTGCCTGGGCCCCACCGGTCAAGGCCATTACCGTGGCACGCTTTCGGGCGAGGATTTTTCGGAGTACCTGCGCCGCGTGCCGGGCGTGCTCGCCTTTGTAGGTACGCGCAACCCCAAGATTGGTGCCACGTACGCCCAACATTCCTGCTTCTACAAGATCGACGAGACCGTGCTGGCAAAGGGCTCCATGGTGGCCGCCCAGTATGCTATCGACTTTTTGGCCGAGCCCACGCAAGAGGAGCTCGACGGCCCCACGATCGCCGCGGTTGCCGAGACCAACCCCGACTTGGCCGCCAAGCTGCGCTCTGCCAAGGCAACAGCCGCTGAGGCGCGCGACGCCATGCACGATGCTCGCACCGCTCGCCATGCTGCAATCAAGGGCATCCACGATGCGCGGGCTGCCGCTCGCCACGAGGAGAAGCGCGACGAGTAGCCATCACGCCCACCCATAACAACCTGGCTAGAGCAAAGCGGGGGCGAACGTTATCTCAACGTTCGCCCCCGCTTATGTGTCGACCGCTTTTCTAGCGCGTCCTCCGTCACGACAGGAAAGAGCGAAGGATGGTGAGCCAGCGTGGGGGTTCGAGGTGGATGATGTCGTCGGGGACTCCGGCGGGCGCATGGCCGCCAAAGAGTAGGCCGGCATCTACCGGATTGATGAGGCGCACGATCCATACGGCGATGACCAGCATGCACAACACGGTGACTGCAATGTCGACACCACGCTTTAGCTTGCTCGATGCCACCTCCTCGCGCACGAACGCGAGCACAAACGCAATCGGCACCACCCAAAACAGCGGATGGTAGGCAAAGGCCGCCGCAAAATCGAGACGCAGCGCCGCCAGCCACGCCCTCGTCATGCCGCATCCCGGACAAGGAGCGCCCGTCATCATTCGAAAAATGCAGCCGATATCGAGCAGGTAGAGCGCGAGCCAGGCGACAAAGAGCGCGCCGGTGCAAAAAAGGGCGCGGCGAAGGAGCTCTGCCGTGCCCCTATGTCCCTGGGAGCTGTTCACGCCGCCCTTATTGTTAGGCACGAGCGCCAAGGCGAGTGTTGTAAGCCGTTGCCATGGCATTGGTATTATTGATGATGATGTTCATAGCGAAGATGGGACCAAGGCCGCACAGGAGCGCGCCGAAGATCTGCCACAGAAGAACGGTGGTGCCGTTTTCCTGGAACACCAGGCCGTAGCGAGGAGCGTTGGCCTGCAGGCGGTTGCCAATCTTGTAATACCAGTAGTACGCGTAGAAGCCGCAGGTCACAAACGATAGAAGGATGAATTCCGCCAGACCCGGCGTGTAATCGCCGTCATCCTGACACAACGTGTTGACGTCGCGTGCCAAGCAATACAGGAAGTAGAACGAATAGATACCGCAGGTCACAAGAGAGAGCAGCAGCCAGCCGATCAGGCTGCGGTCAGCCTTAATGGGGCCATAGCCCATCGGAGCGGATGCGGACTGTTGGGCGTATTGACCGGTGTACTGCTGCTGAGGCTGGGGCACGGGCTGAATAGCCTGGGCCGGAGCGGGCTGGGGCTGCGGGGCCGGAGCGGCAGAAGCGGCACCAACGGCGGATCCGCAAACAGGGCAGAATTTGGCATCATCCGAAATGGGAGAACCACAAGTGGGACAGAACATGAGCCTCTCCTTTTCCTAAGGCGTCGCACGCCTTCAAACCTTACACGTCTACGTTCTCAACAATAGCCGCGACGTTGTTGCGCAACATTGACCAATTTCCGAGAAATTTTGCTGCAACCGTTTTCCCAGGCATTTTCTTGCTTTCGCAGTAGAAAAAGGCACCCCGGGCTCAGTTGCCCAGGGCGCCTCGACCGGCTATTCGGTTTGATTGTTTTCGGCAGCAGGATTATCGCCCGGCTCATCCGCCGGCGTGGCAACGGCATCCCAATCGGGCTCCGCAGGCGTCGCCTCGGACGCCGGTGCGGGGACAGGAGCAGGTGCCGGGGCAGGGGCAGGCGCGGGTGCCGGGGCAGGCGCAGCACCAGTGGCTGCCGTGGGATTGAATCCCGCAGGAGCAGGCTTCTTCTCACCCGGGAGCACAAAAGTCAAAACGTCGTCCTTGTCCTCATCGGCCCATTCGCTTGCATAACGTGCAGCCCAATAGCCAACGGCACGGTGCTTGAGCATCTTGCCAAAGACCGTAAGGAACACCGTGACGAATGCAATCAGCACCAGGAACAATACGAGCGTGACACCACCGGCGGTAACAATCGCCTCGATACCCGTGGGGCGATAGTAATAGCCGTACGCGCCAATTCCGGCGATGGCACCAAAGACAGCTGTCAAGATCCACGTAATGGCGTTGGAAACCAGGCCCGTCAAAAACTCGGGAAGGAACGAAGCGCAGAACAGCTTGGTCTTGTTGTGCTTAAACGCCGCCCAGACCTTGTCGAGCGAAAACGCGCTCTCAACGCGCCCGGTCACCGCAAAGTGCATCACGGCAATGTCGGCGAACATCTTAAAGAAGACCCCCAAGACTGCCGTGGCAATCATAGCCAGGACAAGCAGGCCGAGCGAACCGAACAGCGCAGCCTCGAGCGCATAGGAGCCATAGTAGGAGTACGAGCCTGCGGCACCAAGCGCCACGCCCTCCACCAGCGAAAGCACTACACCGATAACGGGAATGGCAGCGATAACCTCGAGCACGACCGAAATAACGCTCGAAAAGACTCCGAGACCAAACGACGTGGAACGCATCAGCGGACGATCCATGCCGTCATCGATCTTAAGCGACAGATCGCGACCCCACTCGATGCCAAAGCCGGAACCGCACACGCTCGCAATGCAAGCTGCCAAAAAGCCGATGGCAGCCGCAATGCCGCCAATAACGGGAATAAACAACACGAGCACCGACACAACGCAAATCAGCGCCGGCAAAAACGCGATTTGGCATACACGCTGAAGCACGCCCGGGGTCTTGGTCATATCCTGGAACGCCTGAACCACACAGCCCTTTGGCGCATTCGCCACGGGCGGTTGCGGAACAAACTGCTGGGGCTGAGGCTGTCCCTGGGGAGCGGGGCCAGCGGCACCGGCATTAGGAGCACCACACACGCCGCAGAACTTGTCGTTATCGCCCATGGGGGCGCCACACTGCGAGCAGAACATAGAATCATCCCTTCGTATCTAGAGCGAATCACCTGGATCGCAAACGATGTCTTTGGCATCATTATCACCCAATGTGAGTTCAAATACTCTTAGATGACGTATTTGCAACGCGCGAGGCGCTTTTCGATTGTTTGATGAATGCGTTCGCGCTAGTTCGTGCCGCGGAAACCCTTGCCGACGATCTCGGAACTGTCGACAATCGTGATAAAGGCACCCGGATCGACCTCGCGCGCATAGCGGCGCAGTTGCACGGCCTCGCGACGGCTCAGCACGCTCATGATCACCGTCACGCACTTGCCCGAGAAGGCACCGTAGCCGCGACTAATGGTCGCCGTACGGTTGAGATGCTTGACGATAAACTCCTCGACCTTAAGGGGCTCGGAACAAATGACCGTGCAGACCTTACGAAGGTGAATGCTCTCGATGGCTTTGTCGACCACAAGCGTCTTGGCAAACAGGCCGAGCACGCAATACAGACCGACACGCGGGCCGTACAAGAAGGCCGCGATGGCCACGATGCCGATATCGACCAGCAGCAGGGCGCGGCCAATCTCGAGCGTCGTGCGGCGCTTGAGGATCATGGCAAGAATGTCCGTGCCACCCGTCGAGGCGCCGATATCAAAGACGATGGCGCTGCCGAGCGCCGGCAGAATCACGGCAAAACACAGGTCGAGCCACATATCGCCCGTCATCGAGACACTGGTCGGGATAAAGAGCTCGAAAAGCGAAACATAGGCGGACAGCGCAAACGAGGCGAAGACGCTCCACAGGATTGCCTTGCGCTCCAAAAAGATAAAGCCCAAAACGACGAGAACCGCGTTGATAATCCACATAAAGACGCCGACGGGCAGGGTCGGGAACAGCGTGGACAGAATAACCGACACGCCCGAGGTGCCGCCAAAAGCAAAGTGATTAGGGGTTTTAAACGCAACGATGGCAAAGGCCGTAAGAATCAGGCCCAGATTGAGCTCGGCGAAAAAGCGCGGGAAGCCTGGCTCCTGGCTACGCTTTTGGCCGGCACGCTCGCCGCGCTCGATATCGGTGCGATCAACCACGCGCTCCATCGGCACCACGGGAGGACGATGTACCTCCTCGGCAGCTCGCGATGCCGCCTCTGCCGCGGCAGCCTCAATCGCCCATGCCTGGCTTTCTGTTTCGTGCTCGTCAGCCATTACGGCAACCCCTCGTTAACAATTTGGAAACAATGCGCCCATTAGGGTAACGCGGAACACGACGATTGCAACCCCTAGTTAGACGAGCGGTATGCCTACATCGGGGACATACAAATAACGGCCGGCCGCACATACATCCGTGCGGCCGGCCGTTTGACGTTTTCGCAGATAAAACCTGCTAAAATAAACATCCCTTTTTGGTAGGTTACTCGTGCTGGTTGGTGCGGTGCTCGTACTCCTCGGGGGTGATGACATCCTCGATGCGTAGGTTGACGCCTGCCACCTCAAGGCCGGTCATCGCGGCCAGACGCTCGGTCACGCGCGCCTTGACGTCGTCGAAAATCGCGGGCGCGTAGGCGCCGTACTCGATAATGACGGAAATGTTGACGACCACGCGGTTGTCATCGGTGACCTCGACCGTCACGCCCTTGGTCAGGTTCTCGGCACCAAACTGCTCCTGCACAAAGTGCATGAGGTTGCCCTTCATGCCCAGGACGTGCGGCACCTCGCGGGTGGCCATGGCGACGATCTTCTCGATTACACCGTTGGAATAGGTCAGCGAGTCCTCGGACTCGTCTGTTTCCTCATCATCCTCGTCCGCATCGTCGGCGGGTTCGGCCTCGACGAGCGCCTCGTCCTCGAGCGTTACGTCCTCGGCCTCGGCGGCGACGGTCTCGTCTGCCTCGGGCTCAGTATCGGCCACATCGACCTTCGTGTTAAAAGCCATGGTTCCTCCTTATGCCCACCGCACACGCGGCGGTCGAATACATACTAGCGGCCGCTAAACAGACGGCCGAAGAAGTTGACGATCCCGTTCTCGCCGTCGCGGATCTGGCCAATCACGGCGCCGATCAGCACAAAGAAAGCGATGACGAGCGTATCCCACAGGCCGAGCGTGAGCACCAGCACGGCGAGCACAAAACCAGCGACGGCTCCAAGCGTGGTGTTGGGATGACGGACGGCATAGCTCCAGATGGCTGCCCCCGTACCCTTGATGAGACCCATGGCCTCATCAAAATCATCGGCGACCGCGTCATGTGACTCGGTACCCTCCACCTTAGGATCGACGACCTCGCCTGCCGGCGCGGCGCTCTGATCGATAGTCAGGCGCGGGGTGCGGACGGTCTTGTCTTGATTGGTATCACTCACCGGAAACCTCCACGGTCTGGACGGTAGTCTTGGATGGCAAAAAACGGACGCGCGTGGTCGTACCCGGCGTGCCGAGCATGGTGTCGCAAGCTTCCTCGATGCGCTGCTGCATCGCGGTAGCCAGAGATGCCACGTCCTTATCGTCAAGCGCGATAGCGTCGACCTTAAATCGGACGTGCGAATCGTCGGAGCCTTGGACGCGGGCCTCGACATGCTCGACCATCACGCGGTCGTCGCGCTCGGCAGCAGCTCTGGCGCACGAAGAAAGCGCCGCAAGGGTAACCTCGATATTGCGCTCCCCCGCCGGATGTACACAGGACGGCTCGCGACGAGCAAACATCAGGCGGAAGAAGCTTACCAGCACGCCGATCGCCACAACTCCGCCGCATGCCGTCACGACAATGCGCGGCATGGGGTCGCGCATCAGCAGCATAAAGCGATACGTATACGGCCCCCAAAACTGGCAGACAAGCGTACCCAGCGCCACGATGGCGGCGGCAAGATACACAATCGCTAGGGCTCGTTTGAGTACGCGCACGCGGCGCTCCCTTCAAATCTCGGCTCTCGAAATGCAAAACGGTTCGCATCATTATAAAAGAGCCGGGTCCGGTGCTCTACGCACGCGGATCCGGCTCATCTATTCCACGAGGCTTGCATGCTCGCTTCATTATGCCCAGATATGCACGGCTTAACCCGTGCGGGCGCTACTCCTCCTCGAGGGCAGCGATGACCTCGTCGGTCATGTCCATGGTGCTGTAGACGTCCTGGACGTCATCGAGCTCCTCAAGACGGTCGATGAGGCGCTGAACCTTCTTGGCGTCGGCGCCGGAGACCTCGGTCGGGGTGGTCGGGACCATGGTGGTCTCGGAGCCCTTGACCTGGACGCCCTGCTCCTCGAGCGCCTTGGAGACAGCCATGACCTCGTTGGCAGTAGTCCAGACGATCCACTCCTCGCCGGCGTCCTCGTAGTCCTCGCCACCGGCCTCGGCGATGGCCATCATGAACTCATCCTCGTCACCGGCAGCACCGTTGGCGATCATGGTCTCCTTCTTGGCGTTCTCGTCCAGGATCTCCTTGGCGACGACGATCTGGCCCTTGCGCTCAAACTGGAAGGCGACGGAGCCAGAGGTGCCCAGGTTGCCGCCAGCGTGAGAGAAGGCGGAACGGACATCGGCGGCGGTACGGTTGCGGTTATCGGTCAGGCAGTCAACGTAAACGGCAACGCCGGCGGGACCATAGCCCTCGTACACGATGTTCTCGTAGACGGCGGCGTCGGCACCCGAACCAAAGGCCTTGTCGATAGCGGACTTGATCTTGTCCTTAGGCATGGACTGAGCCTTGGCCTTGGCAACGGCAGCGGCGAGGCTGGCGTTGTTCTCGGGCAGCGGGTCACCGCCGAGACGGGCAGCAACGGTGATGTTGCGGCTGAGCTTGGAGAAGAGGGCGGAACGCTTGGCGTCCTGCGCGCCCTTACGATGCTTGGTTGTGGCCCACTTAGAGTGTCCGGACATACGTGTCTCCTATCGGTTTCGACCTAAAGCCCAGCGCAGATGCTCGGGCAATATAAACAAACGTCGTTATGATATACCTACTGGCCTGCGAGATAAACCCCAAAATGAAGGCGTCGTGATGATGACCCCTTTGGTGCAAAGAAACCTGACCCCAATGCACCAAGTTAGGACCAGAGGAAGTCACTGCGGGTGACGGTGGCGCCGATGGCGAAGGGCATGCAGGCGATGACCGGATACAGGTAGCGCATGTAGGTCGAGCCGTTGCACGGACCAATCAGGCACACGGCGAGCACGCCCAGCAGCGGCACCCAGATCGCCAGCGCACGCCATGAATGACGACGCAGCAGGTAGACCACCACGGCGATCATGATCCACACATAGGTGGCCGAGCTCATGGTGAGCGAGATAAACGGGACGCGTTGTACTGCCACGCGATACAGGTTGATCAGGTGGTCGCACCAGCGCACAACCTTGCTATCGACCGGATGGAAGTCGAAGTACTTAAGGTTATCGGGCTTCGCCATAATCTCGGCACTACGCGCCGTGCTGTAGACCCAGGCATCGCGCGCGCTCGGATAAAAATAACCATAGTAGTTATTGATAAGCGCCGAAATATAGCACTCGGGATCCTTCTTAAACATCTGAGCCCATACCTCAAAATAGGCATCGATGTCCTCCTGCGAGGCGTACTCGTTGAAGCAGTTCTTGACGGCATCGGACTTGTCGGGGTTGTAGCGGCGGCCCAGGTTCTCGTACTTGAGTACACGATCGATCACGGCACGCTCTTCGTCGGTCACCGAACCGTCGCAAGGAGCCTCCACGATGGTGCCGTCCTCCTTAACCGTGGGGTTGACGCCCGAGTTGAGGCCGTCGTGCTTTTGGACGAAACGAGCCGTCTGCTGGAACGGAATCGAGAGGATTTCGCGCTTGGAACCGGGCGTAATGTCGTGCGCCGGCATAAACACCTTGGTGAAGTACATATTAGAGGCAAGGCAGAGTGCAAGCACAGCAAGAACTCCCACCCAGCGGAAACGCGGGATGGCGCCCGAAGGCGCAGCACCAGCCTGCTTGGCTGCACGACGAGCTGCATGCGCGTCCCATGCGCTAAACGCCGCCGCGATTACGCATGCCGCCAGGGGAAACACCAGGCCGCCGTTGCGCAGAAACGTGGAACCCATGGCGCCCAGAGCGAGCAGCAACCAGTCGTGGCGCGCAAAGAGCACGGGAGTTTTCTCGCCCGCTCGCTCGACATTGGCATCACGACGGGGCAAGCCACATGCCACGAGCTTGACGGTCTGTACCAGCAGCACCAAGAACGCGTCGGCAAAGAGCACGTCTTTGGTGAGCAACACCGCGTAGTTAGAGAACATCGGCATAAACGCAAAGAACAGCAGGATCGCACCGCGAACCGGCAGACTCACGCCCAGTTTGCGCAGCGACGAAATGGAATAGGCCATGCAGGCAGCCGTGATGACAAATTGAGCGCAGGTATAGATGATGAGGCCCGCGTTAGCGCTGTTGAACAGCGAAAGCCCCAGCTGAACGCACGAGCCGATAATGGCCGTGTGCACTACGGGATGATGCCCGTTGAGCAGCACGTTGGGGTTGAGTAGGCGCAGGTAGTCGCTCGTGCCGTTGGGATAGTTGAACCACTGGCGAATCTGCGCGCCCGTATCTCCCATAAAAAGGCCGGGCAGCGAAGCGATGAGCGTGGGCGTCCAGGCGATCATAAGCACCAGGAAGGGCCCGGCAAAGGGATGGACCGAGAGCACGGCGTGAGCCACACGCCATACGCGGCCAAAGTGCGCCTCGGAAAACGGAATGCGCCGAGAGCTCAGCCAATCTAGACACTCAAAGGCAAGGTAGAAGGCAACGACCGCCAAGAGCATCCAGCCCGCGCCGCCAATCCAGGCGCAGATGATGCGGGCTTTGTCGCCAAGGACAATCTCGGCCGAGTCGGTGAGATCGTAGCTGCGGCCGAACACCATGCAGATGGCGAAGAACAGCGACGGCAGAATGATCGATGGACGCCAGGTGTCGCCACGGCCAAAGAACACGTAGCGAAACGGCAAGGTGAGCAGGCAGGCAAGCGCAAGCAGCATGACCGCGTCGGTATGGCCGGCAAACGAGAGAAGCACCTCGTAGCACACGTACAGCATGCCCGAGGCTTTGGGGTCAATCGCCAAGACTGCGTTGCTCGACACCGGGGCGGGATCGATGGAAAACGCCGTGGTCGCCAACAGCGCGAGCAAAAATGCGATGAGCGTCTGCTTGGCGGGGTAGCGCTTAAACCAGACAATGCGGGCAGCGTCGCGCGCAGCCGTTGTGGAGAGGTCGGAATCCTTCACAGTCCGAAAGCCTTTCTAGAAACCTGCCAAAAAGGGACAGGTTTATTTTGGCAGGTTTTATCTGGGGAAACGTTACGGTTCTGTCATCGTTGCCCAGCGAACCACCACAAAGGTGCCTGTCCCCTTTGTGGTGGTTTTGGTGGCTAGGCGTCCAGGTAGACGCGCTGGGGTTGGTTGCGGCGACGAGCAAAGATGATGAGCGCCAGGCCCGCGATTACGAGCGGCAGGCTCAGCAGCTGACCCATGGTGATAACGCCACCCAGCAGATAGCCCAGCTGTGCATCGGGCACGCGCACAAACTCAATTAGGAAGCGGACGATGCCGTAACCCATCACAAACACGCCCATAAACGTGCCTTGGGGCAGTAGCGGCTTTTTGCGGCTGAGCACCTGCAGAATGCAAAAGAGCACGATGCCCTCAAGAAATGCCTCGTAGAGCTGGGAGGGGTGACGCGGCATATCGCCCGCGGTGCCACCGAAGACCACGCCCCAGGGCAGATCGGTCGGCTTGCCCCACAGCTCTCCGTTCACGAAGTTGGCGCAACGTCCCAGGCACAAGGCCAGCGGCGCGCCGATGACGGCAAGGTCTGCCAAAGTCCAGGCGTCGAGCTTATACATGCGGCACACGATGATGCCGCCGATAATGCCGCCCACCAAACCGCCATGGAAGCTCATGCCGCCCTCGTTGGTGGCAAAGATCTCGAGCGGGTGCGCCCAGTAGTAGCCATCACCGTAAAAGACGACGTAGAACAGGCGCGCACCGATAATGAGGCCAAAGACCACGCCGACCACGACACTCGTCAGGTCGTCAATCGTGATGTTAAAGCCCCAGCGACGCTGCGTGCGGTACATGACGACTGCTGTGAGCAGGGCGCCGACCACGTAGGCCAGGCCGTACCAGTAGATGGTGATGGGGCCCGCCGAGATTGCGACGGGATCAAGCATATGGTAGAGGTCGTTGAGCATATCGATCCTCCTGCTCCCTACATACAAATGCGGCCGCGGGCCTTGCGCTCGCAGCCGCATATTTGAGCGTAACGTCTATGCGGAGTATGCCGTCCGCAGCTTTCGCAGCTTAGAACGGCGCGTACTCGTCGTACAGGTCCTCGGCCTCGCCGGAGGCATTGACCTGCTCAACGCGGGTAACGCCGGGCACATGCTCCTTCAGGATACGCTCAATGCCCATGGACAGGGTCAGCGAGCTCATGGGGCAGCCGGCGCAGGCGCCCTGCAGCTCCAGCTTGACGACACCCTCGTCGTCGACGCCCACATACTCCATATCGCCGCCATCGGCCTGCAGGTTGGGGCGAATCTCTTCAAGAACCTTCTTAAGCAGCTCTTCGTTAACAGCCACAGGGGCTCCTTTCTCACAATTACGCGGGCGCGCCCGCGGACAGAAGCTATGTTACTACAGCCGTGTACCCGCTCACGAGCCGTCCATGCGCGCAGACGCGACTTTCACGAGTAGTCAATTTGGGACGGGGCTCTTTTAGCTGCTTTTGCCGCCAGCTGGCGTTGCCACGCGCTACTGCTGAGCCTGCCCCTCGGTGCCGATGTGCACATCGACGATAACCTGGCGGTAGCTGATGCCACAGGAGTCGAGGATGCGGCGGCTGATGCGTCCGTCATCGGTGTCGGCGTACTTGTTGTCCAGGTAGACGACCTCGCCCACGCCCACCTGAGCCAAAATCTTGGCGCAGTCGTGGCACGGGAACAGCGTGACGTAGACCGTGGAACCCTCGAGGTCCTTGAGCGAGCCACGGTAGTTGAGCACGGCGTTGGCCTCGGCATGGACCACGTAGTTGTGCTTGTCCTGCAGCGGGTCGTCGCTCGTACCCCACGGAAAAAAGTCGTCGTTGAGCGCCGAGGGTGTACCGTTGTAGCCCACCGAAAGGATGCGGTGGTTGGTGTTGGCGATGCACGCACCCACCTGCGTGTTGGGGTCCTTGCTGCGACGCTGCGCGGCGATGGCCACGCTCATAAAGAACTCGTCCCAGCTAATGACGTCCAGGCGCTTGCCTGACGAAGTTTGATGAAGATCGTCCGACATGGCAGACACCTCCGTAATCGCAATAGTTTGACCCATTGTAGCAGGTGAAAGGTGGAGGCGTTTGTCCCACCGGCGCCCTCACCTTTACACGCGGCGGGGCTTTTGGTTGATGCGGTAGAGCTCGGCGAGACCCCGCAACGTCAGCGCGTCGTCGACCGTCAGACTATGACCGACCAGCGACGCAAGCGCCTCGGCATCGTCGCCGGTAATGACTATGGGCACGTCGCCCTCCCCCGCGGCCTTGGTCGCGCGCATCTCGGCGAGCACCATGTCGAGCATGCCGTCGATGCGGGCCACCTCGCCCAAGACCACGCCCGAGCGCATGGCCTCGCGCGTGTTGCGGCCGATTACATGCGTGGGTGCCGAGGGCTCGACCTGCGGCAGACGCGCTGCTGCCGCCGAAAGCGAGCGGGCGCCGAGCGCCAGCCCCGGCGCGATGACGCCGCCCACAAAGGTGCCGTGCGCGTCGATGACCTCGATATTGGTCGTCGTGCCCAGGTCGATCACAATGCACGGCGAGCCGTAGACGGCACGAGCCGCCACGGCATCGGCGATGCGGTCGGGGCCGATCTCGGCCGGGTCGTCGTAGTGCACGGGCATGCCGGTCTTGAGGCCCGGCCCCACGGTGAGCACGCGCCCCGTGCAGATACGGGAAAGAGCCGCCTTCCACGGGCGCTCGAGCGCCGGCACCACGCAGCTCAGCACGGCCGCCGTGGGTACGAGCGCGCCGGGCATGCCCGCATCGGCCGCCAGCGCGGCCATGACTTGAGCGAGACGCATACGCGCTTCGTCGGCCGTAATGCTCGATGGCGTCGTGATCTCGCACGTCGCAAGCGGGCATTCCTGCGCCGCGGCCGAATCCTCTGCAAACAGACCAAAGCGAATGAACGTGTTACCCACGTCGACCGTCAATATATATGCGCACCCATTAAGCATCGTCGGCGCTCCTTTCGTCTGCCCAGCAGTATATCGCCTACCTAAACCAGTCATCCCAAAATGACTAGCTTACGGCTATACTGGTGCGCGGTCGCGCGCGAGCTCACGCGGCGGCCCTTGGTAACCCGACTTCCCGCGCCGTATCCGTAGCGGCGCTCCCGGGGGAAGCGGATATACGCAAAGGAGTTCAATATGAGCAATCCCTCGAACCGCGCTTCGATGCGCGGGCAACTCACGCTGCGCGGCGTCGTCATCGGCGTCCTTGGCTGCGTGATCATCACGGCAAGCTCGGCCTACACCGCCCTCAAGATGGGCGCTCTCCCCTGGCCGATCGTCTTCGCTGCCGTCATCTCGCTGTTCTTCCTTAAGCTCATGGGCAATGCCAGCCTCAACGAGGCCAACGTCACCCACACCATCATGTCCGCGGGCGCCATGGTCGCCGGCGGCCTAGCGTTTACCATCCCGGGTGCCTGGATGCTGGGCTATGCCGACCAGATCAGCTGGCTCGACATGTTTATCGTGGCACTCGCCGGCACCATCCTGGGCCTGCTGGCCACCGCGCTCATCCACCGTCACTTTATCGTGGACGCCGCGCTTGAGTTCCCCACCGGCAACGCCGCAGCTCAGACCCTGCGCGCCACCGAGGCCGGCGGCAAAACCGGCAAGCAGCTCTTTGGCTCCATGGCCATCGCCGGCATCTATAGCGTGCTGCGCGACGCCCTGGGCGTGGTGCCCAGCATGCTATGCACGCTCAACATCCCCGGCGTGACCTTTGGTATCTACAACTCGCCCATGCTGCTCTCCGTCGGCTTCCTCGTGGGCTTCGCCCCGGTCGCCTTCTGGTTTGCCGGCGCCCTGCTGGGCAACTTTGGCATCATCGTGGGCGGCACCGCTGCCGGTCTGTTCGACGTTATGACTGCGCAAGGCATCGTCAAGTCCCTGGGCATGGGCCTCATGATGGGCTTTGGCGTCGCCGTCGTCCTCAAGGACATCCTGCCGCAGGTCGCCGGTATCGTCCGCGGTCTTGCCGCCGACAGCTCCACCGACACCGACGAGCAGTCGCTCATCTCGGGATCGCTTAAGCTCGACGCCGGCATCATCGGCCTGGGCGCTGCCGCCATCGCCGTGATCATCGCCATCGTGCTTAACCTTGGCCCCGTTCCGGCCGTCATCGTGACGCTATTCACCTTTGTCACCACCATCATGAGCGCACAGAGCTGCGGCCAGACGGGCATCGACCCCATGGAGATCTTTGGCCTCATCGTTATGCTCATCGTGGCCGCCTTCGCGCAGATCGCTCAGGTCAAGCTGTTCTTTATCGCCGGCATCGTAGCCGTGGCGTGCGGCCTTGCGGGCGACGTCATGAACGACTTTAAGGCCGGCGCCGTGCTGGGCACCAACCCGCGTGCGCAGTGGATCGGCCAAGCCATTGGCGGCATCGTGGGTGCCCTGGTCGCTGCCGCTGTCATGGTCGCGCTCGTCACCGCCTATGGTCCGGACGCCTTCGGCCCCGACAAGAGCTTTGTGGCCGCGCAGGCAAGCGTGGTCGCCACCATGGTCTCGGGCATCCCGAGCGTGCCGTGGTTCGCAGGTGGCTTTATCGCCGGCATCGTCATGTACTGGCTTGGCATTCCGGCCATGATGATCGGCCTGGGCGTGTACCTGCCGTTCTACATGTCACTCACGGCATTCCTGGGCTCCTGCGTCAAGCTCGCCTACGACAAGTGGTCCGCCCACCGCGACGCCACCGCTGGTCTTTCTGACGAGGAGAGGGCTGCCAAGGACGCCGCCTTCCAAGAGCAGGGCCTGGTTGTCGCCAGCGGCCTGCTCGGCGGCGAGTCCATCGTCGGCGTTATCCTGGCGTTTGTCTCCGTGGGCTTGAGCCTGCTGGGCTAAGTCGAGCAGCTGCTCGACAGCAACCATATTGCCTACGGCTTGCCCGGTCGGTAGCTTTCGCGGCTGCCGACCGGGCTTTTTGATACCGAAACAAAGAAAGGCCGGCGCGCTGCGTATGACAGCGCGCCGGCCTTATCGTTTGGCTAACGAGACGGTCCCGCTATGAATTGAAGTTCGTTGCAGAATCTACGCTCGAAACGCTACATCTGCTTGCGACGACGATCGCTCAGCGTCACACCAGCGGCCACGAGGGTGATACCGCCGATGACGAACACCTCGCCCGCAAGAGCGGAATTGTCGCCAGTCTGGGCGAGCGCAGCGTTCGCAGCCTTCTTCTTGGCGACAGGAGCCTTTGCAGCAGCCTGCGCAACCTGAGGCTTGGCCTGCGGCTCGGCCTTGGGATGATACTTGTCGTACTCGGCCTGCGCGGCAGCCAGGGCATCCTTGGCATCGTCAAGCTCGGCAAGCGCGGCGGCATAGGCGTCGTTGGCGTCGGACAGCTTGGCATCGGCATCGCTCAGGGCAGCCTTGAGACCAGCGGCGGCATCGACGGCAGCCTTATAGCGAGCGTAGGCAGCGTTCAGCTTGACCAGCTTCTCGTTGCCCGTCGTGCCCGCGGCAAGGGATGCCTTGTGATCGACAGCCTCAAGATCGGCCTTGAGTGCCTCGTCGTTGGCAAGCTCTGCCTTGGCCTTGAAGATATCGAGGTTCGCATCGACGACGGCTTCGTTGGCGGCCTCGAGCTGCTTCTGGGCATCGGCGACACTGGCCACGGCAGCGTCATAGGCGGCCTTGGCGTCGTCGACCGCCTTCTGGGCGCCGGCAAAGCGCTCGAAGGCCTTGTTCGCGGTAGCCAGCTCACCCTCAGCAGCCTTGGCCTTGGCCTGCGCATCGGACACAGCCTGCGCCTTGGCGGCAACCGCCTGCTTGGCGTCCAAAAGAGCAGTCGCGGCCTGGACATCTGCGGCCTGGGCCTTGTCTACACCAGCCTGGGCGGCATCGTCGGCCTTCTTGGCATCGTTAAGCGTGCCCTGCTTGTTCGCAAGATCCGTCTTGGCGGCATCGCACTTGGCGGCAAGGTCCTTGACCGAAGCGGTAGCGTTGTCATACGCCTCGTTGGCCTGATCGGACTTTGCCTTGGCGGCGTCGCGGGCGCTGCGAGCCTTCGCCTTGTGAGCAGCGGCCTCGGCTGCCTTCGTCTTGCTGTCAGCAAGCGTGGCGTTTGCCTTATCGAGAGCCGCCTGGGCAGTAGCGGCCTCGGCCTTGGCGGCATCGAGGTTCTGCTTGAGGGACTCGATGTCGATTCCGCCGAGCGCATCCTTCGCTGCGTCGTATGCCGTCTTAGCGGCGGCGGTGCCGGACTTGGCCTTCTCGTACTCACCCTTGGCGGTGTTCACGTTCGTGTCGGCCGCGGTATAGGCGTCGCGCGCGCTTTCTTGCTTATCCAATGCGTTAGAATAAGCCGTTCCAGCAGTCCCGAAGTTCTTCTGCGCATCTGCCAGCTTGCTCTGAAGCTGCTTCAGCTGCTCCTTCTGCTCCTGCGTGCCGCCTGCATTGTAGGCGGAATCGATGTAGTCGTTGAGGAGCTTCTTGAACTCGGGGACAGTGAAATCAGCCTGAGTGCTATCAGCGCTGTAATCGAAGATGGTTACCTCGGAATCGGTGTTCTTACCGCTACCGGTCGCGATACCGATGGCTTCCGTGGCTGAATCGATGATGTTGAGATAGTGCCCGCACTCGTGATAGATGCTGTTGTAGTTCTGGTAGATGTAATAGGAATCATATCGGTGGCTGCCGAGTTCGTCGCCATACTGCGCGACGTACTTATCGAATGCCTCCTTCTCCTGTGTGTAGAGGCCGGTGTAGGGCCAACCGAGTGTATCCTCGGTCTCGCCGCCGGTATATGCGCCGCCTCCGCCGGCAAGATTCTCCCCGTTGTCGAAATAGCAGTTCGAGTGTCCCCAGATGTTCGATGAATATGATGTATTAAGGGCTGCCGCCACAGTCATGCGGAGGCTGACGCTGAGCGCCGACTGGCCGTTCGCCTTGCGGAGGTTGTTCTGGGTGTCGAGATATGTCAGGGCGTTGCGCATCTGCTCCAAGGAGAGCGGGTTGGTGTCGCGGGACATGTCCTGATCGACGTACTTGTCATACCATTCGGCCTTGTCAGCGGCGCCGGTCAGCATCGATACGGCGTCCTGGGCGTTCTTTTTCTGCGTGGCTGTGAACTGGCTGCCGCCGATGATGTAGTTCATGAAGCCGAACATACCCTGACTGATGACTTCCTGGTCAACGGTCATGTTGGACTTTAGGTCTGCAATCTGCTGGTTAAGCTTCTCGACCTCGGCGTTTGCGGCGTCGTATGCATTGTGCGCGTCGGTTACTTCAGCACGAGCCTGATCGAACTCGTTGCTCTTCTGCTGACGAATCTCGACGAGTCGGTCGTACTCAGCCTTCTTGTCGGCCTCGGTCTGCTGGGCCTGCTCGTATGCCGTCTTCGCGGCGTCACGCTTACTGGCCGCGTCCTTGTACTCCTTGTTTGCCGCATCGTATGCAGACTGGGCAGATGCCACAGCAGCGTTGGCGGCGTTGGCCTTCTCCTGCGCGGCAGCGACGGCAGCCTGGGCGGCCTGCAGATTTGTCTGTGCGGTGGCGTCGGCATCCGTCGCGGCATTGAGCTCCGCCTGCGCGGTCTTGAGCTCACCAGCAGCAGCGATCTTGGCGGCCTCAAGCGCACTCAGGTCGACACCCGTACCCGAGACGGCAGCATCGAGCGCGGCCTGCGCCTGGTTGAACTTCTGCTGGGCGTTATCGCGCGCGGTGGTTGCGGCTGCGAGCGCAGCGGCAGTCTCCTGCTTCTTGGCCTGGGCAGTCGTCAGAGCGGCCTCAGTGTCCTTCTTTTCCTGCTGGGCGCTAGCCTCGGCAGCCTTGGCCTGGTCCAGATTGGCCTGTGCAGTAGCAACGGCCTTATTGGCGTCATCGAGCTTTGCCTGCGCGTCCTCGACGGCCTTCTTGGCGGCCTCGTACTCGTCCATACCCATGGCCTCGAGCTTGGCCTGGGCATCATCGAGGGCCTTCTTGGTCTCGTCCTGCTTTGCCTTGGCGTCCTTGAGCGCCTGGGTCTTATCCTCGACACTCTTGTTGGCTTGATCGAGCTGCTCGTTCAGGTCGCCCAGCTTCTTCTGCTGCTGCTCGGTCTTTTCGACGGCGGCTTTGAGCTCGTCAATCTTCTCCTGGAGCGCGGCGACTTCTGCTGCGTTCTGCTCGATTTCGTTGTCGCTCACAGCCTGCGAGGCCTGATTCTTTTGCTGCTGCGCCTGCTTTTGAGACTGGCCCGCCGCGTCGGCCTTCTTCTGGGCGGCATCGTAGGCGGCCTGAGCGTCCTTGAGCTGCTTTGCCGACTCCTCGGCCAGCTGGGCAGCCGTCTTTACGACCGCTTGGTTACCGGCGGCAACGGTATTCTCTACAGAACTACCCCCCCCCTGAACAGAATCGCCGTTATCGGTTGACGGTGCGGCGATTGCCGCCAGCGGCGACATGAGCGGCTGAGCGATGAGGCCCGCCGTCAAAACGGTTGCGACGGCGCGGTTGGCAACGCCCTTGACGTTGACGGCCTTGGCCCGAGGCTCAAAGTGTTGTGGACTGTAGTTTGCCATGGCTTTCTCCCTTTGACACGGATGTATCCATACGTATCAAACGGTAGCTGTCGATTTTTGAATTCTGTTGCGCAACATTGGCGACCAGCGTATTTTTTGAAATTCACGCTCTCATGCTTCACAGTTTCGTCACATTTGAAGGAGCTGGTGCATCATATTCTCGCGGGATGGAATTGAGCCTGTGATTTGCATTTGCTCCCGCGTCATCCGCCCTATCGGATTCCACATCCAACAGACACCCCGCCCGCCACGGTGTAGAGTTAGGACAACGGGCGCGTTGCGCGGACCGCGCTGGAACGAGGTGGACATGGAACTCGACAAACAACAGATCAAGCGACTACGCGAACGCCATCACCGGCGCCACGGCATCCGCCCCGCCCATAGTGAGGCCATGGAGAACGCCACCCGCTTCCTAAAGCGCGCATTCAACATTCGCGAGGGTCGCGCGCCCTACCACGTAATTCGCAAGCGTTTTGTAAACGGGGCGCGCCTAACCGGCTCTCACCTGTGCATCCTCATCATCGCCATGCTCATCGCAAGCATCGGCCTCGATATCGACTCGGACATCGCCATCGTGGGCGCCATGCTCATCTGCCCGCTTATGGGCTCGGTCCTTGCCATGGCATACGGTATTGCCACGCTCGACCGCGAGATTACCGTCGAAGCCGTCGCCAGCCTTGCGCTGCAGATGGCCTTTTGCCTGGTCACGTCCACGCTGTACTTTAAGCTCTCGCCCCTTGGCACCACCACGGCCGCCATCATCGACAACTCGACACCCACCGTCTGGGACCTTACCGTCGCACTCGCAGGCGGCTTTGCAGGCGGGCTGGGCAACTCGCGCGACCAGGAACCCGCCACGCTCATCGCCGGCGTGGCCGTGGCGACCGCGCTCATGCCGCCCCTGTGCGCGGCGGGCTACGGCATCGCCATCGCAAGCGGGTCGCTGTTTCTCTCGGCGCTTTACGAGTTTGGCATCAATGTAGTCTTTATCGCACTGGCTGCCGAAGCCGTGCTGCTTCTTTTGCGCGTGCCGCTCAAGCGCGACCTGAACGGCGACGGCATTGTGACCGCAGAAGAAGACGCCGAGGTCGGTGAGCTGTCACGCAAGGTGCGCCGCCGCATTATTGTGGGCACGGCGATCTTTGCCATCCCCTGCATCGTTATGACCGCGGGGTCTATTGGCTCGGCGCAGGCCGGCGTGCAGGACGGCTACGGCGTCACCGAAACTACGCGCGAGCTTGCCGCGGTGCTGCCGGGCTTTAGGGATTACACCGTCGCCGTCGAGACCTCGGCTACCGAAGGGGACGAGGAAGGCATTGTAGAGCGCGAAATCGTCGCCCATGTGACGACAAGCGAGGCGCTCGGGGCACACGACCGTCACGTCGCCCGTAAGCTCATCGACCTCAATGTGCCCGATCTCGACCGCGTGGAATTTGATGTGGAGTAATGCGGAGCATGGGATGGCTCCCGCGCACAGGCGCAAGTCGCGGCGAGGCTCAGACGCGACGCAGGCACAAGCAAAAAACGGGACGTAGTTCACGTCCGCGCCCCGCTCGCTGTTTTATTGCCGTGAATCAGACGTCCGCATCGACATCGCCAGACTCCACCGTAAACGCCGGATCGGTGCTCACAAGATAAAATCGGGTCACCTCAGTATTTCTAATTAGGTAAATCTGCCCCTGATTGCGTCGGCGCGATATATACGCCACGTGGACCGTACCGAATTCTTCGCCGTTTTCCTTCTTTAATATCAGGATGTTAGGGTCATCCGTACGCTTAAACTGCCCGTCAACGCAGCTGCCGTCTTTGTCGACCAGTTGCCACCGATGGTTATCCTCTTCAAGAAAGGCCAGGGTTTCCCGACTCGTTTTGTCATCCCGATAGTAACCGTCAATGGCAAACCCTTCGGAAGCGCATTCCTGCATATAGGACGTTTCTCGACTTATAGCAAACAGCCCTGTAGCGCCCAGGAGCACAGCCAGGCAGACCACTGCAAGGGTTATCGAAATAGCACGGCGACCCATGTTGGCCCAATCAATAGTTGTTCAACGGAGCGCGAAACATACCTGGAACCTCCGATATCAGGGGGAACGTCGCCAGCAAGCTGGCGACAACTATATGTTTCTGATATCAAACCATATGGCTACCACTCACGGAGGGGGCATCGGCGAACGGCGTGTTTTCATACTCCATTGGTCAAACCTAAGCACAGTGCTACAGCTCGTACTTGTACACGCGGTAGATGTACTTTTCGGCTTCCATCTCGTAGGTGGCGATGGGTAGACCGTAGCGATCGTCTCGTCGTTTGGCAGATAGGTCACACTGTGCTGGCCTGCGTTGAGCGAAAAATCGCCTTGGGCCTGCAGTAACTTGTCCTCAAAGCCCGAGCCGGCCCAAAAATCGGGTGAGCCCACGGAAGGCTGTAGCAAGGTCATTTGCGCAACATGTGTCCAACAAAAACGGGTGGCAGCCGCTACGGCTACCACCCGTTTGCCTCATATCTAGCCCAAAGCAGGCCAACTACTTCTTAATGCCGCGTCCCAGGCGCTTGGCGACCGATGCAACGGCCTCCTCGCTGGCCGGCCCGCAGCTCACGCAGCCGTCGTGGGCACGCATCTGGCCGGTGACCTCGTCCATCGCGAGCGGCGCCACCTTCTCGAGCTTAAAGCCTTTACCGGCGCGCATGTTTTCCTTGGCCACGCTAATCATGAGCTTAATGCGGTTGAGCTGGTTGACCTCGGATGCACCGGGGTCGTAGTCCACCGCGACGATGTTGCTCTCGGGATGTTGGCGGCGCAGCTCCTTGATCACGGCCTTGCCCACCACGTGGTTGGGCAGGCACGCGAAGGGCTGCGTGCAGATGATGTTGGGCGCACCGTGATCGATCAGGTCGAGCATCTCGGCCGTGAGCAGCCAGCCTTCGCCCATGTTGTTGCACACCGAAAGCACCGTGCGGGCCTTGTCGGCCATGGTGCCGATGCGCTCGGGTGCCTCGAAGCGGCGGGACTTTTCGAGCATCTCCTCCACCGGCGTACGCATCCAGTCCACGAGCTTGATGAGCGCCTGCATACCAGCGCGCGTAGTGGCAGAGCTTCCCAGCTCGTCCTTCTGCAGCTCGGCGTTGCTCATGGAGTACAGGAAGAAGTCGAGCAGGCCCGGCACCACGGCCTCACAGCCCTCGCGCTCGATAACGTCGACCACGTGGTTGTTGGCCGTGGGATGGAACTTGACCAGGATCTCGCCGACCACGCCCACGCGCGGCTTGGTGCCCTCGCCCGCAAGCGGCATGGTGTCGAACGCGCGGATGGCCTCGCGGCACAGCTTGGTGTAGTTGTGGCGGTTGAACTTGGGCGCCAGTTTGCGGGCGCGCGCCATGTACTCCTCGTAGAGCGCGTTGGCGGCGCCGGGCGTGGCCTCGTACGGGCGGCAGCGGTAGAGCATCTGCATCATCACGTCGCCAAAGAGCACCGCGTAGACCGCCTGCTTGAGCAGCGCCGGCGTAATCTTAAAGCCAGGGTTGTCCTCGCCGAGCGCCACGGCCGAAAGCGAGATCACCGGGATCTCGGGGTGGCCGCTCTCGCGCAGGGCCTTGCGAATGAGCGCGATGTAGTTGGTGGCACGGCAGCCACCGCCGGTCTGGCTGATAACCACGGCCGTCTTAGACAGGTCGTACCGACCGCTCTCGATGGCCTCCATGATCTGGCCCGTCACCAGGATCGACGGATAGCAGATGTCATTGTTCACATAGCGCAGACCGGCCTCGACGGCATCGTGATCAGTCGAGGGCAGCAGCTCCAGGTTGTAGCCGGCACCACGGAACACCTCTTTGACCAGATCAAAGTGGATCGGCGCCATCTGCGGGCACAGGATGGTGTAGCCCTCGTCGCGCATCTGCTCGGTGAAGGGTACCTTGGGCCACGCGGTCGACGCGCTCTCACGCTGGGCCTCAAACGTGTACTTGCGGCTCGCGAACGCGGGGGCATCCGTGGAGGGCGCCACCGGCGCGGCGTCACCCTGCTCGTAGGCCTCGCCCGCGGCCGTGGCCTCGGCCAAGCGCTCGGCCTCCTGGTCCTTGAGCGCTGCCATGAGCGAGCGGATGCGGATGCGCGCGGCGCCCAGGTTGGACACCTCGTCGATCTTGAGCACGGTGTAGATCTTGCCGCTGGCCTCCAGAATCTCCTGCACCTGGTCGGTGGTCAGAGCGTCCAGGCCGCAGCCGAAAGAGTTGAGCTGGATCAGGTCCAGGTCGTTGCGCATCGTCACAAAACGGGCGACGGCATACAGGCGGCTGTGGTACATCCACTGGTCGACGACGCGAATCGGACGCTCGGGCTTCACCAGGTGCGCAAGCGAATCCTCGGTAAAGACCGCGAAGCCAAAGCTCGAGATAAGCTCGGGTAGGGCATGGTTGATCTCGGGGTCGTTATGGTAGGGACGGCCGGCGAGTACGATACCGTGGCCGCCGTGATCCTCGACCCACTTAAGGGCCTCCTCGCCCATGGTCTGGATGTCCTCGTGGAAGCGCGCATCGGCCTCAAAGGCAGCGTTGACAGCGGCATCGACCTCGGAGCGCGTGATCTTGGGACCGCGCACGCGACCGCGACCGGCCTCAGCATCGGCCACGCGGTCGACGGCGAGCACCTGGTACAGGCGGCGCTTGAGCTCGGTCTTGTCGTGATACGGCACAAACGGATACAGGAACTCGATGTTCTGCTCGCGGATCTCGTCGATGTTGAGTGCCAACGCCGTGGGGTAGCTCATGACGATGGGGCAGTTATAGCAGTTACCGGCGGTCGGATCCTCCTTGCGCTCCCAGCGCACGCACGGCATCCAGATAAAGTCGACGTCACGGTCGATAAGGTTCATCACGTGGCCGTGGCTCATCTTGGCCGGATAGCACACGCTCTCGGACGGCATGGACTCGATGCCCGCCTGGTAGGTCTTTTTGCTCGACTGGTCAGATAGCTGTACGCTAAAGCCCAAGCGCGTAAAGAACGCGTGCCAGAAGGGGTAGTTCTCGTACATGTTGAGCGCGCGCGGGATACCCACGGTGCCGCGCGGGGCCTCGTCGGGACTCAGCACCTCGCGGTTAAACAGCAGATCGTTTTTCTTTTTGAAGAGATTGGGGGCCTCGGTCTTCTGCTTTTTGTGGCCGGCGCCCTTCTCGCAGCGGTTGCCGGTGATAAAGCGCCTGCCGCCGCCAAAGTCGTTGACGGTGAGCTGGCAGTTGTTGGAGCAACGGCCGCAGCGGACATGCTTTTGCGTCACGGTGAGGTGCGCGATGTCCTCGGCCGAAAGGATGGTCGAGGCGCCATCGGCGCCGGCGCGATCGCGGGCGAGCAGGGCAGCACCATAGGCACCCATGCAGCCGGCGATGTCGGGACGCACGGCATGGACGCCGGTGAGCTGCTCAAACGCGCGCAGCGTGGCATCGGACATAAAGGTGCCGCCCTGGACGATTACCTGGCTGCCGATCTCCTTGGGGTCACGCAGCTTAATGACCTTGAACAGAGCATTCTTGATGACGGAATAGGACAGGCCGGCCGCGATGTCGCCCACCGTGGCGCCTTCCTTTTGCGCCTGCTTGACGCGCGAGTTCATAAAGACCGTGCAGCGGCTGCCCAGGTCGACCGGGGCCTTGGCATGGATAGCGGCGTCGGCGAACGCGCGCACGTCCATGTTCATAGAGACGGCGAAGCTCTCGATAAAGCTACCGCAACCCGACGAGCAGGCCTCGTTGAGCATGATGTGCTCGATAACGCCGTCCTTGACGCGCAGGCACTTCATGTCCTGGCCGCCGATGTCCAGAATGAACTCGACGCCGGGCAGGAACGCCTTGGCGCCGCGCAGGTGCGCGACGGTCTCGATCTCGCCGGAGTCGGCCTTAAGGGCCTCGATGAGCAGCGCCTCGCCGTAGCCCGTAGTGGTCACGTGGCCGATGGTGCAACCGGCGGGGATGTGGTTGTAGAAATCGGCCATGATGACCTTGGCCGTGCCCAGGATGTCGCCGTTGTTGTTACCGTACCAGGTGTGCAACAGCTGGCCGTCCTCGCCCACGAGCGCGGCCTTCATGGTGGTGGAGCCGGCGTCGATGCCGATGAACACGCGGCCGGTGTAGCCGTCGAGTTTGCCCTTGGGGACGACCTCGGTGTCGTGGCGACCCTTGAACTCGGCAAAATCATCGTCGGTGGCAAAGAGCGGATCCAGACGCTCGACCTCGGCACCCTGCGTGTCACCCAGGGCATCGATGGCCTCGATGAGCTGCGGGAACGTGCTGAGCTTGTTGGACTCATGCGCCATGGCGGCGCCGCTCGCCACAAACAGGTGGGCGTTTTGGGGCACAATGCGGTGCTCCTCGTCCAGGTTGAGCGTGAGGTAGAAGCGATGGCGCAGCTCGGAGAGATACTGCAGCGGGCCGCCCAGGAAGGCGACGTTGCCGCGGATGGGACGGCCGCACGCCAGGCCCGAGATGGTCTGGGTCACGACGGCCTGGAAGATGGAGGCGGCCACGTCCTCGGGGCGGGCGCCCTCGTTGAGCAGCGGCTGGACGTCGGTCTTGGCAAAGACACCGCAGCGGCTAGCGATGGGATAGATGGTGGTGGCGTTGGCCGCGAGTTCGTTAAGGCCGCTGGCGTCAGTGTGCAGCAGGGTTGCCATCTGGTCGATGAACGCGCCCGTGCCGCCGGCGCAGGTGCCGTTCATGCGCTGCTCGATGCCGTTGTCGAAGTAGATGATCTTGGCGTCCTCGCCGCCCAGCTCGATGGCGACGTCGGTGGCCGGGATGAGGGTCTCGACGGCACGCTTGCTGGCGATGACCTCCTGGACAAACTCCAGGTCGAGCCACTGGGACAGCAGCAGGCCGCCCGAGCCGGTAATGGCGCAGGTCATCTGGGCCGTCGGCAGCACGGTCGCAGCGCCCTCGAACAGGTCGCGGGCACAAGCGCGGACGTCGGTGTGGTGGCGCTGGTACTTGGCGTAGACGATCTGGTTGTCGTCGTTGAGCACGGCGAGCTTGACGGTGGTGGAGCCCACGTCGATGCCCAGGTGCAGGTTGCCACGAGCGTTCTCGGGGTTGAAGATCGCGCCTTCGGGGGCCTGGGCGGCAGTGGCGGCTGCGGGCTCAGCGGCAGTGACGGGCTCGCTAGCGACGGACGTCTCCTCTGCCGCGTTCTTGGCCTCGGCAACCGCCTCGGCAACTTTCTCGGCAGCCGCGGTCGCGGCCTTCTGCGCGGCGTCCACCACGGCGGGCGCGGCCTCGCGCGCAGCAGCGACCATGCGGTCCTTGATGCCCTCGACGAGTTTGCTCATTGTCTCTCCTCTTAGTTGTTGGACTCGACGGTTGCGGTGGTGTCGACCGCGTCCTCGAGCTGCAGATTCAATAGCTTCATGCCGTATTCCGGCACGTTGATATCGATGGGTTGGCCATACAGGTCACCAGGGCGCACAAAAGCGAGCACTGTCATAATGCGCGCCATGGCCTCGGGCGATTCGGTGAGCCCACGCTCAAACCAGCGCTGAATCATGCCGACCTCGGCACTCACGACGTAGGTGACGTAGTAGTCAAAGAACGTGCCCAGCGCCAGGCCCAAAATGCCCGTCTGCGCACGCGGCACCACAGCCTCACGCGCGGTGTCGATGATCTTTTTAATAAAGGCGGGGTCGCCGCTCGGGCCCAGCAAGGCCCCGATAAGGTCGCGATTAGCCGCAAGATAGCGAAGCAGCTCAACCGAACCGGGTGCCGGCTCGAGCTCGTCGATGTTGCGGTAAAGATCAGGTAATTGAGCTGCGGTGATAAGCTCCACCCGCTCGCGAATCTCGGCAAGCAGGCCGTTCTCGATCTGGCTGATAAAGTCGGGAATATCGCGGTAGTGCGAATAGAACGTGCGGCGCGTAAGGCCAGCGCGCTCGGTGAGCGACGCGACATTAATGCGCGAAAGGTCGCCGCTTTCGGCAAGCTCGCTGGCAAGTGCCTGGCGAAGGGCACGCTGCGAGCGAAGGGACCGGCGATCACATTTCTCGAGCTGGGACAAGCGTCCTCCTTGTTACTCAGCCTGTGCGCTATTGCACAGTGCGAGTATTATTGCACACCGTGTGCATCAACACGTAAAGGCAATATTTGGGTTGTGACAAAGGGACGGTCCCTTTGCCACATTCAGCGGCCGCCTAGGTTGTGCCAGTTGTGCCTGGCTTTTGAAGCGGCATTACCAATTGTCCAAAATGTCATTCGTGGGTAGAATAGTGTCGACGGCAGCCCAAGTTGTAGCTAGCTGGGCAGCGCCGTTGTTTGCATTAGGGGGTCAACGCCTTAGCGGCGGCGACCCCTTCTGTTGCGCTTCGAACGCTGCTTGAGTGCCTCGGAAAGGCCGACAAGCGCCGTGAAGAACGAGACCAAAGCAGTCAGAAGCCTCACGAAATCGATCAAATCGGTCATGGGCATCACCTCCCATCAGATGGAGGGCGCTGCCCGGCACATGGAACTGCCGCCAACAGTATCAATTCTATCAAAGCGCAGTTAGATATGCGAATGTTTGTTCGTATTTCAAGAGACCAGCGTCACCTGTGACAAAGGGGCTGTCCCTTTGTCACATTATTCGATTACGGTGCAGGAATTCTGCTTGTGCATGGTGGCAAGCATGTGTTTGGGAACGGCGTGGACCATGCAACTGCCGATAGTTGCGCTCGCGGCGTCCTTGGCTGCCTCGCTTGCGTTTTTGGTCGCGTAGCTGTGGCGGAAGCGTTTGAGCATGGCAATGTCGTTGCCGCCGTCGCCGTAGACCGCGACCTCGTCCTCGGCAATGCCGTAGTAGCCCGCCAGCCAGGCCACGCTCTCGCCCTTGTTGCATGCCACATCCGTGATCTCAAACATCACCGGGTCAAACGGCGCGTTGACCACGCGGTCCGAGCGCTCGGCCAAATACGCCTTAAGGTCGCGCTCCAGCTCGGGCGAGATCACACGGCAGTTGATCTTGCACACATCGTGGCGCAGAATGTCACCGATCGACTGGTCGAAATACTGTTCCTCGTGATACCCGCCACGTGCACGCATGCCGCGCATCACGATACGCTTGATAGGACTGTCCTTTTTAAAGCCCGCCTGATGCATCTCGAACGAGCCGCTCGAGAACATGCCATCGGGCGTGGAGCAATCAAAGCAAATGTCCGGGAACTCCTTGAGCAGCTCCTCGGTGATCTGCGGATCGATGGTCCAGGTCTTGAGCACCTCGCCATGACTGTCGCGCACGATGGAGCCGTTAGAGCAGCAGGCGTCAAGCGCCAGGCCCGTAAAGCCATGCTCGCCGACCGGCAGCGTCGAGCGCCCGGTCGCGGGAACCACATGCAGGCCAGCCTCGGTCAGCTCGCGAATGGCACGGCGGATGGTCCCATCTGCCTCGTGCAGGGCGTTCAGCAGCGTTCCGTCTAAGTCACTCGCAAACATCTTGATCATGGGCATGCCTCTCCTTCGTCTGCACGATATTGTAGACGAAGGAGAGGCGCGTCCATGCAAGGGTGTTCCAACGCGCCGGGACATTCGCTTCCGCAAAGCAACGGTTCCCCAGCGCGTTAAATCAATCGTTACGAGCGACTTTTCAGCCGATAAAACAGCGCCGTCGTCAACGTCAGCACCGCCAACATGCCTGCGAATACAATCGCCGGTGTCCATCGATCATATGCGAGCCCGTAAACCAATTGGCCAATAGGCGTTGCACAGGAAAGCATCATATAAACGAGGGCCAGCACTTTTCCGCAGCGTTCCTTTGGCGCTGACCGCTGAACAAATGAAACGATTTCGACCGATGCAATGCTTGCCCACGCCATGACCCATACCGAGCCGGCCGCAAGCGCGGCAAACGCTAATTCATCAGGACCGCTCAGTAGTGCGACAATAATCGGTACGACTCCAAAACTAATCATCGCAACATATCGACATATGCCCTTGAAGGAAAAACGATGCGGCCAAATACCGACCAAACCACTGCCGACAAGACCACCCAAGCCCATAGCCACCTCAATAATCCCAACAAAGGATGACTGTATTCCGAGATGCTTTGAAACAACAATGGGAGCGCCAATCGTTAGCCCAACCAACGCAAGGTTCAAAACAGCCGCAAGCAAAATCACGGCGACCAATGATGATTTTTGCAACAGATACCGAATCGACTCCCGAAAATCGCTTCGGTATGTCGAGCAAGTCGTACTGTCCCCTGTCATTCCAGATGAGGCATTTCGCTTGAGTGCACCCCCGAACAGCAGGGCTGACATCGCAAATGTCAACGCCGCGGTTTCGCATAGAGCATCGATACCAAAGCACCCATAGACTGCCGTCCCGACCACAGGGCCCAAGATATTGCTCGCCATGGTTATCTGCGAGACCAACGCAGTGGCACGCTCAACCTTTTCTGGGCCCGTCATGCGCACCGTCTCAATTTGAAGCATCGGTTTCAGCAGCGATTGGATACTATATTGGACGCAAAGCATTGCTACCACGACAACGGCAAGAGGCAGCGAACGCTTCATGGGGATAAACAACAGTGATGCAGCCATCAGAACAATGCCGAGCACCACAAGAACCCCGCGATGTCTCCCGCGATCCGCCAAGATTCCGCCAGCCGGAGTCGCAAGCACGCCCGGCACGAACGCTATCGCCGCGACGGCACCATATAACGTTGATGAGCCGCTGCAATCGAACAAGTAAAGCGGGCACGCAAAACACAGTGCCGACAACATCGAATACGCGCACAGCTGCGCAACAAGAAGGCCAAAAAGCCTGATAGATCGCACTGTTTTTGGCGCCAACGAAACGCTAATTCTTCGCATCCCAGCCATAAGCCTGCCCCCAAATACATACCGATAGTATGTATTTAATGACTTGAAAAGGGCAGCCGTGGCTACCCTCGCAAATCAATTACATACCGTTGGTATCTATATTACCACCCGGAACGGTCCCATACGTCCCAAATCAGCGCCGTTGTCTGAAGCACTTCTTCCCCCAAATCGAGTCCCACCGCAGCAGCCATCTGCGCCAAACATTGAGCGCGAGCGAGCATTCGATCCTTGGTCTCGAGTGGACGGAACAGCGGCAGCAGCCAAAGATTCGCCAACAACGATACGGCCTCCGCCGCTTCGCGCGGGCATTCGCACGCAATGGAGCCGTCGGCGACGCCCTCCTCGATCACTGGCAAGAGATAGCCATCGGCCGACTCGTCAAACGAACCTTGGTACTGCATCGCCAGCAGCCGCGAGCTTTTTACCGGATCCGCCGCAGGATGCATGCGTGCCCATAGCTCAATTTGTGGAACGACGGACTCGGGCGCGTACAGCCGCTTGAGCTTTTGGGCCCCCGTCATATTGCCAGCACCAAGTGTCGCGCGGCGGTGCTCAACAATCGGAGCCATTGCCCGATCAAATGCGGCGTTGAAAATCTCCTCTTTGCTCTTAAAGTGATGATAGACAGCACCTTTGGTCATGCCATCGAGGCGGTCGACGATGTCTTGAATGCTCGTCCCCTCATAACCCTGTGCGCAGAATAACTCCAGCGCCGCGTCGAGAATCTTCGCGACCGTCTCTTCAGGATATTTATTGCGACCCATAATCATTCCATCCGCAATGCAAGTCTTGTGCTTCACTGCACTATTTTAACGTTGAGGATGGCAGACGGTCGGCCCTACACCGCGGCGGGGCCGTGTTCGCCGGTACGGATGCGGATGACTTCCTCGACCGGCTCGACCCAGATCTTGCCATCGCCGACGGCTCCGGTGCGAGCGGCGTTGCAGATGATGTCGACAATGCCATCGACGTGCTCATCGGCGCAGATAAGGGTGAACTGCACCTTAGGGATCGTGTTGACAAGCAACTCGTTGCCGCGCACGTATTCCTTCCAGCCATGCTGTGCACCGCAGCCCTGCACCTGGTTGATAGTCATGCCGCGAACATCGGCAGCAAACAGCGCATCTTTAAGAACCTCAAGCTTCTCGGCACGAACGATCGCCGTAATTTTCTTCATAGTGAATTCCTCTCTTCATCAAAGAAATGAATTGCCATTCAATGACGCGGGTTTTCCAGGTGCCCGAGATTGCCCCGAAAGAGGAGCGCCGCGTACTTCGGTACGCAAGCGACGGTTTGAGGGGCAAGGTCGGGTGCCTGGGAAAGCCGCGCGACGATTGAACGACAAGGTGCGGAGCTTGGGGAAGCTGCTAATCGAGTCCGGAGAACGAGGGATACGCGCTCTCGCCGTGTTGACTCGCGTCCAGGCCCAGCGCCTCGTCGGCCTCGTCCACGCGCAGGCTGCCGTGGAACAGCGCCTTGACTACCGCGGCGATCACCAGATCGAGTACCAGTACAATGACGACCGTCACCACAATGCCCAAGATCTGAGAGATGAGCAGCGACACGTCGCCCGTGTAGAACAGGCCGCCCTTACCGGTCCACGAAAGCTCCGGCACGCAGAACAGGCCCGTGAGCACGCCGCCCAAGATGCCGCCGATACCGTGGCAGCCAAACGCATCGAGCGCATCGTCGTAGCCAAACTTGGTCTTAAGATGGCTGATGGCCAGGTAGCAGACGGGCGATACGATCAGGCCCATGACCAGCGCCGCCCACGGCTCGACAAAGCCCGCACCCGGCGTGACCACCACAAGGCCCGCAACCAGACCGGTGCTGGCGCCCACCAGCGTGGGGCGACCGGTGTGCACGCGCTCGACGGCAAGCCACGAGACCATGCCCGCCGCGCTGGCCGTCACAGTGTTGAGGATGGCGAGTGCCGCCACGGCATCGGCCTTAAACTCGCTGCCGCCGTTAAAGCCAAACCAGCCAAACCAAAGCAGACCGGCGCCCAGCGCCACAAACGGCACGTTATGCGGACGGTAGCTCACCATGCCAAAACCGCGACGACGGCCGAGCATTAAGCAGAGAATCAGGCCCGTCAGACCGGACGAAATGTGCACCACGTCGCCGCCGGCAAAGTCGAGCGCGCCGATGATGTCGCCGATAAAGGAGCCATCGCCGCCCCAAACCATGTGGGCGAGCGGCGCATAGACCACAAGCAGCCAAATGCCCAGGAAGGCCGCCATGGCACCAAACTTAACGCGGCCGGCCAGGCTGCCCGTGACGATAGCGGCCGTGATCATGGCAAACGCCATCTGGAAGGCGATGTTGATGATTTGAGGATAGACGGCACCGTCCGCAGCATTGCCCTCGGCCGCCTGCAGCACCTGGTTGAGCACCGGCAGGCACAGCAGCTGGTCAAGGCCTCCAATAAACGGGCTGGAACCGTCGCCGCCGTAGGCCAGCGACCAGCCGGCGACAATCCACAGCACACCAACCAGGCCAATGACGCCAAAGCACATAAGCATGGTGTTGATGACATTTTTGCGCCTGGACAGGCCGCCATAGAAAAACGCCAGACCCGGTGTCATTAAAAACACGAGCATGGTGCAAATGAGCATAAACGTTGTCGATCCCGTATCGTACATTCGTCCCCCTTGGTCGCATGAACGTTGTCGGCGCTCATGATGCGGCCGAGGGGCAACTGGTGTAGACCAGATACGGCGTTGTTAAACGCTGCGTTGTCGAATGGAAACGGTACCGCAATCTTGGAAACGGCGCGGCAACGGGCGCGAAACGGACGGGAAATACGCGAGCAAGGGAACCGTGAGCGCGCCCGTCCCGACTAGCGCCGAAACAGCTCGTGGGCGCGGTCGCGGAGATTAGTTGCCCGAATGACACCTTCGTAGCGGTTGATGCGCAGACGCGGGAAGGCGTTAAAGAAGCGTAGGTCGCGGCGGCTGAGTGACACACTCGGCACCGGACGGCTCATGCGCTTGCCGGCAAGGCGACGACTGAGCGACGGACGCGGCATGCTCGGCGCGGCATCGGCCACGCGGCGGGCAGCGAGTGCCAGGCCGCGAGCACCATCCGCGATAAACGTAGGCATCGAAGCCTTCTCGCGCAGGGCATCGAGCGCCGCGTCGCCCAGCTCGGCCAGCCACGCGTTAACGGCACGGCTACGGATATGCGTCTGCGCCACCGAGTCAATCGTCGAATCGGGAATACGTTCGAGCATGGAGTCAGACGCATCGGCAAGCGACTCGTTGATACGGTCGGCAAGGTCGGCCCGGACGCGCTCCAGCTGATCGGACAGACGCCGCCAGCTCGCCAACGAGCACGTCGCGTCGACCATCATCGCGACTGCGACGATAAAGGCGGACAGCCGCACAATCAGCACCGGCAGATGACCAAGCAGCCCCAGCAATGCCGGCTCCACTAAACGGCAAATGCACAGCGCACCCAGGCCAAACGCGCATGCCCAGTACAGGCAAATGCGTCCGTGCAAGTTAAACGGCAGGTGCGAGTAATCCCAAAAGCGAGCGCCCGTTGTTTTTTCCAACAGCACGCCTACGCTGTACTCAATCACGCTGCATACGAGCGCCGCGGCGACAAACTGGCTCGAGACATCCGGAATCCCGCGCAGCAAAAGCCAGCAGGCAATGCCGCCCGCGCCATAGATGGGGCAGCACGGCCCCAGCAAAAAGCCGCTGTTGGCAAAGCGTCCGTGGTTGAGCATGGCGCAGACCGTCGATTCCCATGCCCAACCGCAAAAACCGTAGAAGGCAAACGAGAGTACCAGCGCCGAGAGCGGACAGGCGGCAAGCGTCGCGTCGCCAAACGCCATATCGATCGCGGTTTCCACCGTCTACCCTCTCCTCTTTTCACTCGATGCTTTACTCACACTATCGTCCGTCTCGTCCTTGCGCGGCAGGCGGCCGGCGACCGTCTCGCGCAGAGCACACCATTTATCTGCCAGACACACAATCCATGCCTCACGACACGTCGGCGGCACCGGCACCAGCGGAAACATATGCCGCACGATAATATTCCGCTCGCGCGGCGTCAGCTCAAAATCTTCCTCGGCACGCGCCAGAGCAAAAAACGGGTGGCGAAAGCCATGCAGCCGATGGCTTGGGTCGGGATCGTGCCAGTCATAGAGAAAGTAATCGTGCAGCAGGGCCCCGCGCAACAACGAAGCACGGTCGACCGAAATGCCAGCACGGCCCAAGTGCTCGGCAAAGGACAGACTCGCCCGCGCTACCGAAGTCACATGTGCATAGACCGTCACGTCGCCATGCTGGATAAACTCGCGCGTCAGGTCCAGACGGCCCGCCTGTGCCAGTTGACGGGCAGCATGGTCTACTTCGCGCGCGACTTTCTCGGCACGAACGGCATCGGACATGCTGCCTCCTTCCAGCGGCTCACGGCGGCAAGCCACGGCCTGTGCACAATCGATAAAAACATCATGGAACACATCAGTATGGCATCGGACAAAACGTTTTGCCCCACCAGTTGGCGAATTACCGCGCCGCCGTCACATATCAAACGCCAAAATGTGCGAGACTGTCTTGTGCAATTGTGTCGGCCGAGGGAGCGCCGACGCTCGATTCGCATGGAGTAACCCACAACGATGCTGCTTACGCAAACGACAACGCCCGAGGACGTCAAGGCTCTTAATCGTGCCGAGCTCCCGCAGCTCTGCGACGAGATTCGCCACGCCATCCTCGAAAGCTCCGCCGCTGTCGGCGGACACGTTGCCCCCAACCTGGGCGTCGTTGAGCTCACGGTCGCGCTCCATCGCGTGTTTAACTCCCCCATCGACAAGATTGTCTTTGACGTGTCGCACCAGACCTACGCCCACAAGGCGCTGACCGGGCGCGCGTACACTTATATCGATCCGGAGCGTTATGGTGAGGCTTCTGGCTTTGCCAATCCCGACGAGTCCGAGCACGACCTGTTCGCCATGGGCCACACCTCCACATCGGTGAGCTTGGGCTGCGGCTTGGCACACGCCCGCGATCTGGCGGGCGACAGCTACAACGTCATCACCATCATTGGCGACGGATCGCTTTCGGGCGGCTTGGCGTTTGAGGGCTTTAACAATGCCGCCGAACTCGATAGCAACCTGATCATCATCGTCAACGATAACGACCAGTCCATCGCCGAGAACCATGGCGGTCTGTATCGCAATCTGGCCGAGCTGCGCGCCAGCAACGGCACCTGTGAGCGCAACGTTTTCCGCGCGATGGGGCTCGACTACCGCTATCTGGACGCCGGTAACGATGTGTTGGCCCTCGTCGACGCGCTGCAGGAACTACGCAATATCGATCATCCCATCGTGCTGCACGTCTCCACCGCCAAGGGCAAGGGCTTTGAGCCGGCCCAGAGCGACCCCGAGCGCTGGCACCACGTGGGTCCGTTTGATATGGCGACTGGCCGCAAGCTCTGCCCGGGCCATCCGAGCGAGCCCGCACCGCGCACCTATGCCGACATTACGGGCGAGGCGCTCAGCGCCGCCATTGAACGCGATCCACAGGTCGTTGGCATCACGGCCGCCACACCCTACATCATGGGCTTTACACCCGAACTTCGCGCAGCCGCCGGCAAACAGTTCGTCGATGTGGGCATTGCAGAGGAGCACGCCGTGACCTTTGCCACCGCGCTTGCGCGCTCGGGCGCCAAGCCAGTCTTTGGTGTGTACGGCACGTTTTTGCAGCGCGCCTACGACGAGCTGTGGCACGACCTGTGCCTCAACGACGCCCCGGCAACCATTTTGGTGTTTGGTGCGTCAATCTTTGGCACCACGTCCGAGACGCACCTTTCGTTCTTTGATATTTCCATGCTGGGCGCTCTCCCCAATATGCGTTACCTGGCGCCTTCCTGCATGGAGGAATACCTGTCCATGCTGAGCTGGTCGCTCGACCATCGCGAGCATCCTGTGGCGATTCGCGTACCGGGCATCGGCCTGGTAAGCCGCCCCGACCTTGCGCCCGCCGAAGACACCGACTACAGCGCCGTTCGCTACAACGTGGTGCGTCAGGGCCGCAACGTTGCCGTGCTCGCGCTTGGCGATTTCTTTGAGCTGGGTGAGCGCGTGGCAAACCGTCTGACTGCCGAGTACGGCATCGAGGCCACGCTCGTCAACCCGCGCTTTGCAACCGAGCTCGACCGCGAGTTCCTCGATAGCCTTGCCGCCGAGCATCGCGTTGTCGTCACCCTCGAGGACGGCATCTTGGACGGCGGCTGGGGCGAGCGCGTCGCGTGCTATCTGGCCTGCACACCTGTGCGCACGCGCACCTTCGGCATCGCCAAGGGCTTCCCCGACCGCTACGACCCCAACCAACTGCTCGCTCAGAACGGCATGACGGTCGAGAACATGGCCGCCGAAGCCGTAAGGCTACTCAACGAGTAAAAAACCTCCGCAAGGGAAGCACCCCCTGCGGAGGTTTTTCTTTTCGCGGTGCGAATATCTCGATCCGTAACATCTATGGCCCGAATTCCCGTCTAACTGTTACAGATCTAGATAATAAGACGTCTTAGTCCCTGGCCTTTGTCTCAATCTGTAACAGATAGAGACCTTTTGTCCGTCCAGATGTTACAGATCGAGACATTCGAATTCCCCTGAAGAGAAAATCTCAATCTGTAACAGTTACTCGGCAAAAATGGCTGCAGATGTTACAGATCGAGACAAAACAGTAAGGCATGCCGCTGCATCGGCCAGAACCACCACAAAGGTGCCTGCCCTTTTTGGTAGGTAGAATTACCCATAAGGTAAGTATGTTTCTGAGTTATTTCGTGTTGACCCATTTGAGCGCGATGGGGTATAACTCTACTCAACCGCTAGGGATTTTATTGAGAAAGGTGTTCTACCATGAGCAAGAACCTCTCCCAGCAGGTCGTTCTCGACCGCCGCGGCTTCGTTGCCGCCACCTTCGCAACCGTCGCCGGCCTTGGTCTTGCCGGCTGCTCCGACACCAGCGCCGAGGCCGACAAGGGTTCCGCCGCCGGTTCCTCCAAGAGCTCCGAGGATACCGAGGCTTCCACCACGCTCGACGCTAAGGCATTCGACAAGCTCGTCGACAACGGCCCCAAGGCCGATGACGATGCCATCGCTGCCAGCACCTGGGCCACGGCCGTCAAGGACGCCGGCGTCTTTAAGATCGGTGGCGTTCAGACCTCCACGCTCTTCTCCCTCCTCAACGAGAAGGACGGCAAGACCCGTGGCTTCGACGCCGGCATCGCGCAGCTCCTGTCCAACTACATTCTGGGCGAGAACAAGGTCGAGATCACCCAGGTGACCTCGGACACGCGCGAGTCCGTCCTGCAGAACGGCCAGGTCGACGCCGTCTTTGCCACCTACACCATCACTGACGAGCGCAAGAAGCTCGTCTCCTTTGCCGGTCCCTACTACTACACCCAGCAGGCCATCCTGGTGCTTGCCGATAACGACGACATCAAGAGCGTCGAAGATCTGGCCGACAAGAACGTCGCCGTCCAGTCCGGCTCCAACGGCCCCGCCATCCTGGAGGAGTTCGCTCCCAAGGCCAGCCAGCAGGAGTTCAAGACCGACGAGGAGGCCCGCCAGGCACTCCAGCAGGGCCGCGTTGACGCCTACGTCATCGATAACAACATGCAGCAGAGCGCCTTGGTCCGCGAGCCCGGTAAGTACAAGATCGCCGGCAAGCCCTTCGGCAGCAAGGAGCCCTATGGCATCGGCCTGCCGCTCGATTCCGACGGCGTCGCCTTTGTCAACGACTTCCTTAAGAAGATCGAGGACGACGGCACCTGGACTGAGCTGTGGCAGATCTGCATCGGCGACCGTACGGGCGACACCAATGTTCCCGAGCTGCCCGAGATCGGCGCCTAGGCAGCGAGCCTGGTAACGACCGCAACGAAACCATACGGAAACGCATGATGCGCTTTATTGCGGTAAACTGTTTCCTCACTGAGTTGTCGGGGCTTCCGTACACGCGGGAGCCCCTTTCCTTATCGGCGGGAGGTCCGCATGAGTCTCTCCGAGCTCTGGTCGCTCTATGGCCAGAACTATATCGACGCGCTGCTAGCAACCTGGGGCATGACGCTTGAGTCGTTTGTCATCGCCATGGTGCTGGCCGTCGCCGTCACCGTGATGCGCGTGTCGCCGCTCAAGCCGCTGCGCGTCTTTGGCGACCTGTATGTCCAGGTCTTCCGTAACATCCCCGGCATCGCACTGCTCATCATCGTCGTCTATGCGCTGCCGCCGCTCAAGGTCGTTCTGCCCTACCGCACCTGCGTTATCGTCGCCACGGTCCTTTTGGGCTCGGCCTTTGGCTCCGAGAACTTTATGAGCGGCATCAACACCGTCGGCGTCGGCCAGGTCGAAGCCGCCCGTTCGCTCGGCATGAGCTTTAACCGTATCCTCGCCAAGATCGTGATTCCGCAGGCGTTGCGCTCAAGCGTATTGCCCATGACGAACCTCTTTATCGCCGTCATGCTCACTACCGCCTTGGGCAGCCAGGTGCCGCTTAAGCCGCAAGAGCTTACCGGCGTGGTGAGCTACATCAACACGCGCTCGCTCGGCGGCGTCGCCGCGTTCTTTATCTCGGCGCTCGGCTACCTGGGCACGGCCTTTGTGGTGAGCCACATTGGCAACTACATCGATAAGAAGGTGAGGATCCTCCGATGAGCAAGCATTCCTCCCCTGCACTTACCATGCGCGATGCGCTCTACGAGGCTCCCGGCCCCAAGATGCGCGCCAAGATTCGCATCGGCACCGCTATCTCGCTCGTTGCCGTCGCCGTGCTCGTCGTCCTGGTACTGCAGCGCTTTTATGTGACCGGCCAGCTTTCGGTCCACTATTGGTATTTCTTTACGCACCTCACCACCTGGAAGTTCTTGCTTGCCGGCTTTGAGGGCACCGTTAAAGTCGCACTCACCGCTGGCGCCATCGCGCTGGTGCTGGGCCTAGCCCTTATGCTCGGCCGCACCAGCGACATTAAGCCGCTCCAGCTGGTTTGCCGTGTGCTCACCGATTTCTTCCGCGGTGTGCCGAGCCTGCTGTTTATCTACTTCTTCTTTTTGGTGCTGCCCCAGTACAAGATCTCGCTGCCGTCGTTTTGGATGCTCACGCTTCCCGTCGCGCTCGCTGCAGCCGGCGTGCTGGCCGAGATTTTCCGCGCCGGCGTCAATGCCGTGCCGCGCGGCCAGGTCGAGGCCGCCCAGGCGCTCGGTCTCTCCAAGGCCAAAATCACCTTTAAAATCGTGTTGCCGCAGGCTATTCGGTTTATCATTCCGTCGTTGATTTCGCAGCTTGTGGTCGTAGTCAAAGACACCACCGTCGCCTATGTGGTGAGCTACCCCGACCTCATGCAAAACGCCCGCGTGCTCATTACCAACTACGACGCCCTCGTGTCGGTCTACCTGGTAATCGCGGTCATCTACATCCTCATCAACGTCGCGATCAACAAGGCCGCTGTCTATGTTTCGCACAAGACCGGCGCGACCATCATCCGCTAACGCTTTACCATTTCGAGTCATAAGGAGCCGAGCACCATGGCACAGAGCACCTCTTCCACCGGCAATCAGCCGCTGATCGAGCTCAGACACGTCGATAAGCACTATGGCGATCTGCACGTCCTCAACGACATCAATCTCTCGGTCGACCGCGGCGAGGTCGTCGTTGTGATTGGACCCTCGGGCTCGGGCAAGTCGACCATGTGCCGCACCATCAACCGTCTGGAAACCATCGACTCGGGCGAGATCCTCATCGAGGGCGAGCCCCTGCCGCAGGAAGGCAAGGATCTTGCCCGCATGCGTGCCGAGCTGGGCATGGTGTTTCAGCAGTTCAACCTGTTCGCACATATGACCGTCCTGCAGAACGTCATGCTGGGACCGGTCGACGTACTGGGTGTCTCCAAGGACGAGGCCCGCGAGCGCGCCATGGACCTGCTGGGCCGCGTGGGCGTTGCCGAGCAGGCCGATAAGGTGCCCGCACAGCTTTCGGGCGGCCAACAGCAGCGCGTAGCCATCGCCCGCTCGCTTGCCATGCAACCCAAGGCCATGCTTTTTGACGAGCCCACGAGCGCCCTTGACCCCGAGATGATCAACGAGGTGCTCGAGGTCATGGTCCGTCTAGCCCAGCAGGGCATGACGATGATCGTCATCACGCACGAGATGAACTTCGCACGCCGCGTTGCCGATCGCGTCGTGTTTATGGCCGACGGCCAGATCGTGGAAACCGGCACACCCGACGAGTTCTTCGACCATCCCCAGACCAAGCGCGCCCAGGACTTCCTCAACTCCATCAAGGGGCACTAGCCAGCCACCCCGTGGGACAAATCCATTGAGAGTGTTGTCCCACGTCTCTCATGTGCCCTGTCACCTTCAGATTCGAAAGCAACACCTATGATCGGAACCCGTACTTCCTCGTCCTATACCCCGCACGTCGACGTTGCCCCCGCCAACCGTCCGCTCATCCTAGTGGCGCCGCGTTGGGAAGAAGCGAAGCCCTATTTGAGCGAGACGCTCTCCCCCAACGAGGAAATCGCAAGTGTCTTTGTCGATGCCATTCTTGCCGCCGGTGGCCTGCCGCTGCAGATGTCCATTACCGAAGACGTCGATGTTATCCGTCATTACGTGGAAATCGCCGACGGCATCGCCATTCCCGGCGGCCCCGATGTCAATCCCAAACGTTGGGGCGATGATCGACCCTACGACCCCACCCTCTGCTGCGAGATCCGCGATAGCTTTGAGTTTAAGCTGGTCGGCGAGGTGCTCCGCGCCAAAAAGCCGCTCTTTACCACCTGCCGCGGCACGCAGCTGCTCAATGTCGCCACTGGCGGCACCCTGTGCATGGACGTGCCGAGCCTGGGCGCTCGCGAGGGCCGCACGCAGTGGCGCCACACCCACGTGCTCAACGACCCCGTGCATCCCGTCGAGGTCGTGCCGGGCTCGCTGCTGGAGCGCGCAGTTGGCGGGCACAGGCTGATCCAGACCAACTCCGCACACCACTGCTGCGTCGATCGTCTGGGCAAGAGCACGCGCTTGGTCGCCAAGGCAACCGACGGCGTTCCCGAGTGCATCGAAATCGAAGGCCAGCCATTCTGTCTAGGCGTGCAATGGCACCCTGAGTACACGTGGAAGACGCTCGAGACCGACTTTAACCTGTGGAAGTCGTTTGTCGAGGCAGCAGCAAAGGTTAAGCAGGCCCGCTAGCTCGCGAATCACGCAGGCTTAAACCTTCCATGCCGGGGGGGCGGACACCAGCCACGGTACCCGCCCCCCCTGTATTTGGTATGCTCGGTATGATTTTCCCTCACAAACAATCAAAGAAATCTCGACCGCAATCGGTCGACGGTAAAGCAAATGGCAAAAACGCTTGCTACGTTTATTAGGCAGTCAATTAGAATCGAAATGCATTGACTATTCCCCAACGGGGTCACGCCACAAATCCACATGAGCATCGAGGCTGGAAGCGGAAGCATGGAATTGGTCCCGAGCTGTATGTAGATCGCTATGACGTTGACAAGCAACAGCATGCCAATCGGACCGAAGCCGGACCCAAAATAGGAAACAACGATCACGCAAGAGACCACGTATGCAAGGCAGACGACACTCGCCAGAAGAAGTCGATAGCAAAATACATGCAGGTCGAAATACTGCCGAGCATCCAAAACGATTACGCAGTTAAGACAGTACAAAACGACACTCGACAGGACAAACGCGCCCAAAAGGGCAAAAGAAGACAGCACCACTCGCGCAACGATAGCGCACACACGCTTCCCTCCCCGAGCCTCCGACAGCCCCCACGGTTCCTCAATAAAGCCCGAACTGACAAAGCACGGCACAATGCAAGCCGCGATGAACGGAAAGAACAATGCATGAGCCAACGGGGCTACGTTGAACAGCAGACCGCGAAAAACCTCTGCATTACCAAATAGAAGGACATCCTCCGCCGATAGCCGAAGCGTCGGGTCTGGGAAAAAGCCCAAGAAACTGTTCTCACGGAGGCTGCAGAACCACATCGGGAAAGAATTAAGCTGCAATACCACCATGCACGCATAAATTACCAGGATTAAGGCGTACGTCCATTTGCTCACATGCTTCAATTCTGACTGGAGAAGTCTTTTAATCTGACGAGCCATTGAGCACACCCCCAGCGCGAAAGCTCAAGAGAGCGTAAATCAATACCGACAGACAGCTGGCTGCCGCGCCATATCCCAGAAGCGTCAGCTGCCCCATATCGCTATACCCAAGGGCACATCCGACTCCAAGGTACGGCCCCGGAAGAAAGAAGATCCATCGCAAGGACGGTATGGGCGTCTGAAGGTAAGTTCCGTAGAGCGTCAAGCTCATGACAAATCCAATTATTATCGCAGCCCCGCTCAATACAGCGCTGCCTGTAATCCGATAGATGGTCACCGTCTCCAGCGCAACCGATATCACCAATACGGCGTTGACTATCATTGCGGGCAAAAATGCAGTTAGCATGTCGTGCGAGTAGTTATGCCCTCCACGTATTATGGCTATTGCAAAAAGAAGAAGGCAAAGCGCACTATATGCTGCGCCGATTATTAAAGAAGACGAAAGTACATGTGCCAGAGCCCCGTTAAAGCGGGCAAGACCTCTTGCTGAAGAAATTCGGCATCCCTCTTCATAGCCACGCTCCTGTAGGATTACCAGGCAAACGATGAGCGGCACAAACAGAGATGTGCCGGCAAAGGCGCTACGCACAAGGGACTCATCGGGTGCAGAAGGATCGATTACATTCCAGCAGAAGCCAATATCCTCCCCAAAAACGCTATTGCCAAAGGCGAGCAACGTTGTTCCGTTTTTTAGAAAGATGCCGAAGAGAAGGCCGAACGCCAGCATAAGCGTAAGACCAAACTTCGCCGGAAACATCCTGTGCAAACGCATCATATCTGCCTTTATGGGATGGATCGCCCGCTTCATAGCGAGACCGCCTTCATCAAGCGCCTGTAATACTCTTTTAGGGACGATGCCTCATCCCTTATGACGTCCATCGGTTCCTTTTTCAGCAGTTCGCCGTCATGGATAAACACGCAACTTGTTGCAACTGATGCCAACTCATCCAAATCATGGCTAGAGATGAGCATGGTCTTACCCTGTTCTCGATTCAATCGACCGATAAGGGCCCATATACTCTCGATGCCCAGCGGGTCCAACCCGTTTGCTGGCTCATCAAAAATAAGCAGATCAGTGTCACCCAACAAAGCTGTAGCTATATCCAGCCGCCGTTTCATTCCCAGAGAAAAACTGCTCACGCTCTTTTTCTCTTCGACATCCAGCCCGACTAGGCTCAAAACGCGAGGAATCTCACGATTCGCATCAAGCCCCCATTCCGAACATCGGATTTGGAGATTCTCAACCGCACTGAGGGATTGGTATGCTCCACTGGAATCTGGCACATAGCCGACACGCGTCCGCATCAGGCCAAGCTCTCTTTTTGATTTGCCTCCAAAGAGCTCCACGCTCCCCGAAGATGGCTCGCAGAGGCCCAAGACGATTTTAATAAGCGTGCTTTTGCCCGCACCGTTTGCACCGACAAGGGCACAGAGCTCAGACTGATGCACCTCGAAGGAAACGTCATGCAAAACGTGCCGTTTCCCGTAGCGTTTTGAAACTTCTGATAGCTTTATTGCTGATGCGTTCATTGGACCCCCGTTCTGCTTGATAGAAAAACCGCTCATATCGTTCCTTCTTTCCTTTATCGTTTTCCATGGTTGTTATTGTTTTTCGATAACTCATATTTGTCAAGATAATCTAAAAGAAGGGACCCGTGTTGGACACGGGTCCCTTCACGCTGATACTTCGTTTTAGTTGTTCGCCTTAAGCTACTCGTCACTCAAATCGACAGCAAAGACTGATGTCGGAAGCGACGCCTCATTGCCTCCGCCGTCCCGCATCTGTCTCACGACATTTTTTGCGCGCTCGACAATAAGCTCCTCAAGCTCTTTCTCGCTCACGCGCTGAATAATATCTCCCGGTTGACAATCAAGCTCATCACAGATATCGAGAAGCGTCTTTAGGCGAATGGCTTTTATCTTTCCGTTTCTAAGCTTTGAAATATTAGCCGGAGTATGCCCCGTCGCCCGAATCAGATCAGCGCTGGTCTTTCCGGTCTTAAGCAGCTGCGTCTCAAGCTCGATGATGAGATAGCTCATGTTTCCTCCTACACAAGCTCGTCAGACTGCTCTTGGAGCAGCGAGGCATAACTCCAGATCGCCGAGATAAACAAACAGACAACTGCGCCGATAAACGACCCCGTATCAAAGGTAGCGCCTTGGCAAATCTCAATAACGAAGGAATGAGGCACGATGTAAAGCTCCAGTCCGCCAATGGTGAGATTGACCGATCCATAGGCACCAACAAGCGAAACCGCGGCGTTAACAGCAAAGGCCAGCGCGAGAACACGGATAAGCCACACATGCGTCTTGGTAAAGGGCGAGACGCCTCGCGAGATATTACGGCTGATCCCGCACAGAACGGCAAGCGAAATACCCACGACGAGTGCCAGGCACAGTCCGCTTGGGATAACGATGCACCCGCCATTGAGAAGCGTCACGACACCGAAAGCATCGACAGAAGCAACGTTTGCAACCGCATACCAGATCACGTAAACAACCAGTGCGGCAAAAGCGACGAGCATCCCTGCAAAAACGGCTGCCATGCAAAAACCAAGCTTCCTGATATTTTCGCCCGCCTTGGCCATACGCTGAACGCTGTTGGACATACACTCACCCTCATCGACTCTATCGTTATTCGAACAGTTTATCGAACAACGATATAGATTGCATACGGAAAGCCCCGCCAGTGCGCATAGGCCATTCACTAATCGGAAGGGGTGAGAGTGGATTTTTGGACACGTATCGAACGAGAGTGGATAATCTCCCACTTTGAGGCCGCCACCGGGCCTAAAACGGGAGATTATCCACTCTCATAGTCATCAAAGCTCGCATGCTCTTATTCAGCCGCCTCGCGCAGGGCCGACAACGTGGCCGCATATTGCTGTTGCAGCACATGCATTCCCTCGCGAGCGCCGTCAACGGCATCGGCACCGCGCAGCGCTTCGGTCACCACGACCGCCGGCTCGTACAGATTATCGAATCCCAGGTTCTGGCTCACGCCCTTGAGCGTGTGCGCTGCCATAAACGCACCTTCGGCGTCTCCTGCCGCCATGGCGGCCTCCAGCTTGTCCATGCTCTCGTCATCCAAAAACTTGAGGGCAAAGCGGGCAAGCATTTCCTCGCCCATCAGCCGAGCGCACGCGTCATCATAATTAGCGCCGATCTTCTCATACGCCTCACGCATGGAAATCATGGATTAAAACTCCTTTGGTCAAACTAAATCGTGGGAAACGCGACAACGTCGGCGGGGCGTGCCAACGTCTCGGCAATACGGTCTTGCACCTCGAGCAGGCAGTCGAGCAACAGCGGGTTAAAGGTACCGCACTTACCGTCCAGGATCATCTGGATCGCCTCCTTGTGCGGGATAGCGTCCTTGTACACGCGCACGCTCGTCAGCGCATCATACACGTCGGCCACCGAGCCCACCTGCGCGGCAATGGGAATCTCGTCGCCCTTAAGGCCATCGGGATAGCCCTTGCCGTCCCAGCGCTCGTGATGCCAACGCGCAATCTGGTACGCATATTCCATAAGCGCATTGCCGACGTGATGGCGGCCCAGCTCAAGCAGCATGTCGGCGCCGATCGTGGTATGCGTTTTCATAATCTCGAACTCCTCGGGCGTAAGGCGCCCGGGTTTGTTGAGAATTGCATCGTCAATCGACATCTTGCCGATATCGTGCAGCGCCGAAGCCAGGGCAATCGTAGAGCGTTCCTCATTGTCGAGGGAGATCGTGCCGCTACGCTGGACCAGACAGCCAAGCAGCAGCTCGGTCAGCTTCTCGATGTTCGTAACGTGCCTGCCGCTCTCGCCATTGCGAAGCTCCATGACGCCGGCCATGATGTCGATGAGCATGCGACTGTTCTTGACACGCTCGTTGTACTGCTGGGACAGCAGGCTCGTCAGGCGGCGCTGTTTGGCGTATAGGCGGATGGTGTTGCTTACACGGCGGCGCACGACACGGGAGTCAAACGGGCGGTTGATATAGTCCGAGGCGCCCAGCTCGTACGCGCGCAGAACCATATCATCGGAATCTTCGCTCGAAATCATGATGAAAGGCAGATTGCCGATACCCGATCGGCGCGACAGATCGGCCAGCACCTCGAAGCCGCTTATGCCCGGCATGACAATATCCAGCAGCACGAGCGACAACTCATCGCCATAGCGGTCGACCATGTCAAGCGCCGTACGACCGTTGTCGGCCTCGAGGATGCAATACTCGTCCTTGAGCATCTCGTTGAGAATGGCTCGGTTCATCTCGGAGTCATCGACAATAAGCACCAAAGGCTTTTCGCTTTGGAAGGCTTCGATGGAATCGGCATCGGTCACGACCGTACCGGCTTTTGCCTTAGCGCGGCTCAATAACTGGACAGCGCGGCCAACGCCCTCATCGACCGTCTCGCCATGAATGCGAACGCCACCAACACATGCCGTCAAGCTCACGTACTCATGGCCCGGAACAATCGTGGCATGAACGGCATCGGACACCTGATGCAGGCGACGGGTGAAGTCATCGGAGGGAATATTGGGCATGACGACCACAAACTTGTCGCAGCCATAGCGTACAAGCTCGTCAGTCGAACGAATTCCGCTGCGTATGGCTGTCGCCACAGCACCGAGCGCAAGGTCGCCGGCATGACGGCCACACGTATCGTTGAAGACCCTAAAATCATCAAGGTCGATCACCGCAACGCCGGCATTCATGCGGGCGCTACGGAGCTTTTCCTCGTAATATCGGCGATTGCGCACACTCGTCAGCACGTCGGTGTAGACGAGGTCCTCTTCTGCAGCCTCTTGCTCATCGATCGGGCGCACCATCAGCAGGACGTGAGGCTCGCCCTCGACCTTCAGAGGGCGTAGGCGGGCGCGGTACTCAACACCATCGTTGAGCAGTTGCTCCGACACCTCATCGGAATCTGCCAAGGCCTCAAGACTCGACTGACGCAGACAAGGGCACCGATTGCCGGCGAGCAGGCAGTTAGGCTCGCTCTTAATCTGATCGGCCGACAGCAAACGCACCACGGGGTAGGTCTTCGCGACGCGGGCGACCTCGGCGGCAGCCTCCTCGTCGGTTAGATTGACCTCGTGATTTTTGCGCATATGGGGCCCTTTCTATCGTTATGCACGGCAACGGTGCATATCAATTGGTACAAGGGTAACATCTAACAGCTGAAGGCAAACGCGCGATTATCGTTACATTTTTATGACCTGGCAAGCGGCGGTAATGGAGCCTCGGGCGCGCGGTTATGGACGCATTCGTTAACAATGACGAAACGCTAACAACCCCTCTCCCCGCAGGTCATCGAGCGTGCTAACGCTCCAAGACATCACGAACGGCATTTGCCGCCGTAACGGGGCGATCGCGCAGACCGTTATGCGCGCCCGGAATCGTCACAAGGGGGCAATCGAGATATTCGGCAGCCACCCTCGTGCCCGCCTCGCGGGGCGTGCCAACCGAGAGCTCGCCCAAGAACACGGCCGACACCGCCTTTGACGCGCGAGCGCGCTCCCAGTCGGGAGCATATGTCATATTTGTTCCGTATTCATTGGCCATAAAGCAACGACCATTGCGCAGGGCATGTTTGACTTCCGCTTCGGTCGTCCCAGGAGCCTCGGGGTCCAAGTCGCCGAGGGCTCCCAAGAAAAGCCGGAGCGCCCTTGAAACCTTTCCCGCCGCAATCATATCGAGCAAAACCGGAGCTGCGCCCATACCGACGCCTTTGGCCGACACAGCCGGCTCATGCAGAATCGCACGGGCGACGAGATGGGGTTCGGTGCGAAGAAGCTCCAGCGCAACCAACGTACCGGCACTATGCGCAAGCACATTTGCCGGAGCGCCAACGTGTTCGATCACGGCTTGCAGGTCGGCGGCCTGAGCGGCAAGATCATAGCTGCCGTCTGCCGCATCGCTGCTGCCACCGCAGCCGCGGCGGTCGTAGGCAATTACGCGGTTGTTGCGACTGAGCTCACATGCGATGCCGTCGAAAAATGTGCCGTCGACACAAGCGCCGTGCACGCACACCAAGGCAGGAGTATCAGGCGACACATCCGGGCCGGCATATTCGCGACAGGCAATCGTGGTGCCCGCATTCTCGACCGTAAAATCCATGTTGTGCCCCCATCATCAACGCCCATCCAGTTGCACGTTAGTACGGTTGGATGGACCCGCATTGCCTTACACCTTGTTAACAGATTAACTGTACCCGACCCGAGGCTTTTCATGGCACGGCATCATGAGCGACGTGAAAAAACGAAACTTGTAAAGCAAGAGCCCGCACCTTGCTTTGGAGCCGATGCTATGCTTAGGCACAATTGTCTTGAGGAGCATATGCCTATGTCTACGTTTTTGAATGCCAGCCCCATCTTTGGGCCCGTTCGCAGCCGTCGCCTTGGTCTCTCGCTCGGCGTCAACATGATGCCGGCCAGCGGCAAAATCTGCACGTTCGACTGCATTTACTGCGAAAACGGCCTCAATGCCGAGCGCCCCTGTCATGAGCCGTACAACACAGCCGCCGTGGTACTCGACGCGCTCGAGGCAAAGCTGCGCGAGATGGCAGCCGAGGGCGAGCTCCCCGATGTGATCACCTTCGCAGGCAACGGCGAGCCCACCGCCGCACCGGAGTTTCCGCAGGCCATCGCCGGCGCCGTCGCGCTGCGCGACGAACTTGCCCCAAACTCCAAGATCGCCGTGCTTTCCAACGGCACGCGCGCCGACCGTCCCGAGGTGCACGACACGCTCATGATGGTCGACGACAACATTCTTAAGCTCGATACCGTCGACCCGGCATTTATCCAGCTGCTCGACCAGCCTGTTGGCCCCTACGACGTCGAGCACCAGATTGAGACGTTCGCAAGCTTTGACGGTCACGTTATTATCCAGACGATCTTTTTGACCGGCGAGTATCAGGGCAAGCTCATCGACAACACCGGCGAGGAGTACATTGCCCCCTGGCTCGCGGCGCTTGAGCGCATTCGCCCACAAGAAGCAACCATCTACACGGTAGCGCGCGAGACACCGGTCGCCGGCCTTGCCAAGGCAGCACCCGAGGTGCTCGACACGATCGCTGCACGCGTGCGCGCCCTCGGCATCCCCTGCCAGGTGAGTTACTAGCGCGGCCGCCCGCCAGCAGCCAAATTAGCCCCGTCCCAAATGAGCTGCTCTGCGGGTGGGCTATACTAGCTGCGGATGAAAGGAAGTTAGCCATGTATGACAAAGGACCCGTTCCTGGCCGCAACGACGCTTGCTGGTGCGGCAGCGGCAAAAAATATAAGAAATGCCATAGCGCCTTCGACGAGCGCCTCGAGCGCTTGTGGGAAGAGGGCTGGGAGGTTCTGCCCCGCACGCTCTACAAGACGCCCGCCGATATCGAGGGCATCAAGCGCTCGGCCGCTATCAACGTGGGCGCGCTCGATTACGTAGGCGAACACATCGCCGCAGGCATGACTACCAACCAGATTGACCAGATGATCTATGACTACACCGTCGAGCACGGCGGCACACCGGCAGACCTCAACTACGAGGGCTACCCCAAAAGCGTGTGCACCTCGATCAACGACGTCGTCTGCCACGGTATCCCCTGCGATGCGGATGTGCTGCACGAGGGCGACATCATCAACGTCGACTGCTCCACGATCCTGGACGGTTACTTTAGTGATTCGAGCCGTATGTTCTGCATCGGCGAGGTCTCGGCCGAGCGCCAGTGCCTGGTCGACGTCACTCGTGCCAGCGTGGAGGCGGGTCTGGCCGCCGTCAAGCCGTGGCTGCCGCTGTCCGTGATGGCCGAGGCCGTGCAAAAGACGGTCGAGGACGCCGGCTTTAGCGTGGTGCGCGAGTACGGCGGACACGGCATCGGTAAGGAGTTCCACGAGGACCCGTTTGTGGGCTTTACCACCGAGGCGCCCGATGTGGACACCATCATGGCCCCGGGCATGGTCTTTACCATCGAGCCCATGGTCAATGCCGGAGCGCCCGACATTAAGATCAGCAAGGGCGACGGCTGGTGTGTGCGCACCAAGGACGGTAGCGATTCGGCCCAGTGCGAGGTACAGCTCGTGGTGACCGAGGACGGTTACGAGCTGCTCAGCTGGTAGCTGTGGATGCGCCGGATGCCGACGGGCACGCCCGTCTTGCATCCGGCGTTTTATTTGAGCGTTTTGCCTGATAAAGCCTGCCAAAAATGAACCTGTCCCTTTTTGGCAGGCTGAACGGAGAGGACTGCTTGTGAACATCCTGGTTTTGTTGCCCGTCAACGATCGTCACCGCGCGATCCTCGAGTCGAGCGCTCCGGGCGAGGACTTTATCTACACGAGCTCCGACGCCATCACGCGTGAGCAGGTCGCCAACGCCGACGTGATCTTGGGCAACATTGACCCTGCCCTGCTTACCGCGTGCAAGCACCTCCAGCTGTTGCAATTGCAGACCGCCGGCTATGACGATTACTTGACCGCCGGCACCGTGCCAGCCGACGCCAAGCTTTCCTGCTCGGTGGGCGCCTACGGCCAAGCCGTGAGCGAGCACATGTTTGCCATGGTCCTTTCCATGATGAAGCGCCTGCCCGACTATCACGACTTGCAGCGCGAGCATCGCTGGGAGGATTTAGGGCCGGTCACCTCGCTCAAAAACGCCAATGTGCTGGTGCTGGGCGCGGGCGATATCGGCGGCCACTTCGCCACGCTCTGCCGCGACATGGGCGCGCACGTCCGCGGCATCAAGCGCCATCCACTCGTCTACCCCATTGTGTTTGAGGACATGGACGGCATGGACGCCCTGTCCGAGCGCCTGGCCGAGGCCGACATCGTCGCATCCTTTATGCCCAGCACGCCCGAGACCCGCGGCCTGGCGAACGCCGAGTTCTTCGCCGCGATGAAACCGGGCGCCTTCTTTGCCAACGGCGGCCGCGGCGACCTTGTGGTCGCCGACGACTTGGTTGCCGCCCTGGAGTCGGGTCATCTCGCCGGCGCCGCGGTCGACGTCACCGACCCCGAGCCGCTGCCTGAGACAAGCCCACTGTGGGATGCACCCAACATGCTCATCACGCCGCACGTCTCCGGTTGGTTCCACCTGGCAGCTACGCTCAACAATGTGGTCGACATTGCCGCAGAGAACCTGCGTCACCTGCAAGCCGGCGAAACTTTACGTTGTTGGATCGAGCACTAATCTTGTTCCGCCGTTCTAACGAACGGCGGACCGGTCGACGCTGCGCGCCGCCCAGAGCGACAATTTGCCATTCAAAAGGCGAGGCACGACCAGAAGGTCAATGCCTCGCCTTTTTCATGCCGACTTGTTCGCTCTGGACATCGCTCGCTGACGTTTGCCCAACCTGCGGTGTCATAACAATTCTGTCCAGCTGTTGGCATTGAGGCATTTTCCCAGATAAAACCTGCCAAAATGAACCTGTCCCTTTTTGGTAGGTTTTAGAGCTCCACGCTTTCGGCGCCGTTGATGGTTAGGTTTCGCTCGTAGAAGGCGGTGAGGGCGCGGATGGCGTACATCACGTCGCGCACGCCGCCGGTCTCGTAGCTCGAGTGCATGGCCAGCTGCGGCAGGCCCACGTCCACGGCATGCATGCTCGCCTGCATGTTCGACAGGTTGCCGAGCGTGGAGCCACCCGCCATATCACTCTTGTTGGCGAAGGCCTGCGTGGGTACGTCGGCGTCATCGCAAATAGCCTGGAACACCGCGCGGCTAAAGGCATCGGTGCAGTAGTGCTGGTTGGCGGCTTCCTTGATGACGATGCCGCCGTTGAGCACGACCTGGTTGCGGGCATCGCACTTCTCGGCGTGGTTGGGGTGCACGGCATGCGCATTATCGCAGCTCACGAGCATCGAGGCGGCAAGTGCGCGATGGTACGACTCATCATCGAAGCCCAGCGACCCGTTGATGCGTCGCAACGCGTCGGCCAAGAAGGTCGACATGGCGCCCTGCTTGGTCTCGGAGCCAACCTCCTCGTTATCAAAGCAGCAAAAGACCGAGACGTCGTGCGCGTTCTCGGCGCCCAAAAATGCCTGCAGCGAGGTATAGGCACAGGCCAGGTCGTCGAGCTTGGGCGTCGAGATAAACTCATCGGCCCAACCCCAAATGCGCGCATCCTGACGATTGACCAGGAACAGATCGCGGCCCAAAATTTGCTCGGGCTCAACGTCCAGTTCGTCGGCGATCAGAGCATCAAAGTCGCCCTGCTTAAGGTCACCGGCGCTGATGAGCGGGCACAGGTCGACAGCACGATTAGGCGCAAAGCCCTCGTTAACGCCGCGGTTCATGTGGATGGCAAGGCTCGGGATAATAGCGACCTCGCGCTCGGTGGCAAGCAGGCGGCTCTCAATACGGTCGCCCTCGCGTACCAGCACGCGGCCCGCGAGTGCCAGCGGACGGTCGAACCAGGTGTAGTCGATCATGCCGCCGTAGGCCTCGGTGTTCAGGCGCAGCGTCTCGCCCGCGCCGTCGAGCTCGGGCACGGCCTTAACCTTAAACGTCGGTGAGTCGCTGTGCGACGCCGTCAGCTGAAAATGGTAGTCGCCGGCAACGCCGTCCTCGCCCCACGTCGCGGCCAGGTCCTCGCCCACCTTAAAGGCAACAACGCTCGAGGTGTTGCGCTGCGTGTAATAACGCCCGCCCGGCTCGATGTCCCACGCCGCATTCTCGGGCAGGTAGGTAAAGCCCGCCTCGTCGAGCTCGGCCATAATGGTCGCCGCCGTATGAAACATGCTGGGGCATGCCTCGATAAAGTCGATAAGGTCGTTGGCGGCCTCGATATCGTCGGCCGTCACGTGCGCGCGCTCGGGCGTTTCCTGATCCGTCATGCTCTCCCCTTTCGCTGGGTTGATGGTCCCCTCCAGCATACCCCGCCACGCCAGCGCCGCACTCTTCATTCCGTGCTTAATTCCGCACCGCTCACCAAGTTGAGCCATCATGCCCGCGCCCCTTTTGCGACAATTGCGCTAACAGGACGAGAGGAACCGTCATGAAGCCACGTAACATTGCCATCGCCTGCGGTGTCGCGGGAGTCGCCGTCGGCCTTGCCGCTGCCACCGGTATCGTTTATCACAAGCAAATCAAGTCCGCCGCGTCGCTCAAACGCCTGACCGGCTACGCGGATGGCTATGACCTGTACGCAATCGACATCGCCTACGACTACGATCTTGATCGCATCATCGCCGCTGGCGTGCGCGACGACCAGGCCTACATCGATGCCGTGGTGGCGCAGGTGCTGCCCGGTGTGCCGGTACATGTCCAGGCGCCCCAGTTTGCCTGCAGCGCTTTTGTCGCCGTAGATGCCGAAGGCCGCGTGCGCACCGGTCGCAATTACGACTTTAAAGACGACACCTCGGCGCTGCTGGTGCGCAATCACCCACGCGGCGGCTATGCCTCCATCGGCTTTGCCGCCCTCAATAACCTGGGCGCCAACACTCCGCTTGACTCCGTCACCGGACGCGCCGCGGCGTTGATGGGCCCGTTTGCCCAGCTCGACGGTGTTAACGAATGCGGCGTGTCCATTGCCGTACTCACCCTGGATTCCCAGCCCTGTGACCAGGACACGCAACGCCCCGTCATCAATACCTCGCTCGCCATCCGCCTGGTGCTCGACCGTGCCGCCACCACGCAAGAAGCTGTCGACCTGCTTTCCGCCTACGACATGCACGCCATGGCAGGACGCGATTACCACTTCTTTATCAACGACGCCGCCGGTGACGCGCGCGTAGTAGAGTGGGATCCGCGCGATCCGGACCGCGCTTTCAAAGCGACCCCTGTTCGCCAGGTTACGAACTTCTACGCCTGCTATGGCAACGAAGTGCTGCTCAACCAAAAGAATGGCGAGCTGGGGCATGGTAAAGAGCGCGCCGTCGCAATCGCCGATGTCCTCGACGCCCATGTCGGTGCCCAGGACGAGGCAGTCGCTTGGAAGGCCCTACGCGCCGCGGCGCAAGAACCCAATCCAGAAGACATCACCAGCAACACGCAGTGGTCAGTCGTCTTTGACAACACCGAGCCCGCTGCCGCCATCACGCTGCGCCGCCACTGGGGCGACATCGATGCCTTCGCGCTGTAAGGAGCTGGCACCGTCGTCCTTACGCTGGCCTGACGTTGCTTACATTTCTATACGCTTGAGCTAACACGTTTTACCCCCGCATCAACAGTGTGCGGGGGTAAACTTATGCGCATGTTATAACTTGCCCGGAAGGATTCACCATGCTTAGGATCGGTCTTCTTACTAGTGGCGGCGACTGCCAGGCGCTCAACGCCACCATGCGCGGCATCGTCAAAACGCTTATGACCAATAGCGAAGAACCTATCGAGATCTACGGTTTTGAGGACGGCTACCAGGGCCTTATCTACAGCAGGTTCCGCGTCATGACGCCCGCCGATTTTAGCGGTATCCTCACCCGCGGCGGCACCATCCTGGGCACGAGCCGCACACCGTTCAAGCGTCTGGATACCCCCGAGGCCGATGGTGTCGAGAAGGTGCCGGCGATGGTCCACACCTATCATAAGCTGCAGCTCGACTGTCTGTTTATGCTGGGCGGTAACGGCTCCACCAAGACCGCCAACCGCCTGCGCGAAGAGGGCCTCAACGTTATCGCCCTGCCCAAGACCATCGATAACGACACCTGGGGCACCGAGCTGACGTTTGGCTTTACGAGCGCCATCGACGTCGCCACCAAGTGCATCGACGACATCCACACCACTGCCTCGAGTCACGGCCGCGTGTTCGTTATCGAGATCATGGGCCACAAGGTCGGCTGGATTCCGCTGTACGCCGGCGTCGCGGGCGGCGCGGACGTCATCCTGATTCCCGAGATCCCCTACGACATGGACAACGTCATCAAGACCATCGAACATCGCATGGAGACCGGCAGCCGCTTTACCATCGTGGCCGTCGCCGAGGGCGCTATCTCCAAGGAGGACGCGGCTCTGTCCAAGAAGGAGTACAAGAAGAAGCTCGCCGAGCGCACGAGCCCGTCGATTGTCTACGACATCGCCAAGGAGATTGAGACCAAGACCGGTCGCGAGACCCGCGTCGCCATCCCCGGCCACACGCAGCGCGGCGGCCAGCCCGACGCCCAGGACCGCATCTTTGCGACCCAGTGCGGCGTCGAGGCGGCACTCGGCTGCCTACGCGGCGAGTTTGGCTACATGATTGCTCTGCGCGACGGCAAGATGTGCCACATGCCGCTCGAGGATGTCGCCGGCAAGCTCAAGTATGTCGACCCCCAGAGCGATCTGGTGCGTGAGGCCAAGGCGTTGGGCATCAGCTTCGGCGACGAATAGCCTCGGCCGAAATCCATCCCATCGGGCCCTCCGACCCCGCCCGACGTATTTCGATATGGCTCCTCCCTTGACTCCGTCAAAGGTCGCCAATCGAAATCGTCGGGCGGGGGCGGAGGGCCCTTCGTTTACACACTCGCCGAGGCTATTCGTCTTCTTGCTGCGGGTGCCTGGTCTGAAATTAAGTTGCGGTGAAATAGTTCCTGCTTAGCCCGCAAATGGCTGAATCTAGGAACTATTCCACCGCAACTTACGAATGATCGGAGCGGCTACAGCACAAGCGTCGGCGTTCGTTTGATGGTCCGCCACGAAAAGGGGTCATCTACTACGTTTAACTCGATGAGGTCAACCATGACCGCCTTTTTCGAAAATCGACAGACCTTCTACCTGCGGTTTTATTTTTCGTTTTCCCGGCATGGTTGAGGGTATCCAATTAAACGTAGTAGATAGGCCCGTTTTGTGGCATATGACCCATTCAAGCCCAATCTCGAAGGCTAAAGAGAGCCTCTCATCCACGCCTGCGAGCAGAAGATAGCAAAGCATAGCAAAGCAACAAACGCCGGGTCACCCGTAGGTGCCCGGCGTTTTCCCAGATAAAACCTGCCAAAATAAACCTGTCCCTTTTTGGCAGGTTACTCGGCGCTCTTGAGGGCACCGACCATGTCGATCTTATTGAGGGTGCGATTGGTAGCGAGGTTGACGATAAACGTAAAGCCAAAGGAAAGCACCACGGCGAGCACGTAGCTCAGTGGCTCGACCTCAACATCAAAATACAGCGACGGCATCTGCAAAATGTAGGTAAAGCTCTCGGCCAGCAAGCCACCCAGCGGTACGCCCAGCGCGGCGCCAATCGCTGTAAGAATCAACGTCTCCTTGTTGACGTAATGGTGCACCTCGCCGCGGCGGAAACCCAACACCTTGATGGTTGCCAGTTCGCGCTTGCGCTCCGAAATGTTGGTGTTGGACAGCGTAAACACCACCACAAACGATAGGCACGCCGCCATAAAGGTCACAAGCACCACGACCGAATTGATGATCGTAAAGTTCGCCTCATAGTTTTCCCAATGCTCGGCCGTACTCGAAATCGTAAGCCAACCGTCACTCTTAAGATTCTTGCTAAACGCAATCTGGTCGGCCGACGAACCCTTAAGCAGCACAAAGACGCCGTTAAGACGTGCACTTCGACCGAACGCGCGCTCATAGGTGCCCTGCGTCATGTAAAGCGTGTTGCCCAGATAGTTAAGCGAAATGTCGCTGACTTTGACCTTGGCAACATTGAGCGACGAATCCTGGACGTGAGCCGTATCGCCCGGCTGAATCCCCAGCACCAGCTGTGAACTTTTACTCAGATACACGTCTCCGTCACGCAAAGGCAGCGGTTCTTTGGACTCATCCTCCAGACGCACGTAATCGCCCAAGTCACTCGTGCGGTCATCGGGCACCACGATCAGCTGCACGGTCTCGCTCTTGCCGCCAAACGTAAAGGTGACGTTGTCGGTCATAATCGGCAGGGTCGAGGTCACGGTCACGTTGAAATCATTGGCCGCGCTGCGCTCATCCAATGCCGCGCACGTCTGCGAAAAATCGTCGGGATTGGCGACCGCCAGCAGGTCGTAGCGCGTGATATGCCCGTACTGTTTGGGCGAAAGCGCCACCGACGTGTCGCGAATGCCCATACCGCAGATCACGAGCGCTGTGCAGCCGGCGATACCGAAGATGGTCATAAAGGCGCGCTTTTTGTAGCGGAACAGGTTACGCGCCGCCACCTTGTTCAAAAAGCTCATGCGGCGCCAGATAAAGCCGATGCGCTCAAGCAAGATGCGAGAGCCGGCGCGTGGGGCCTTGGGACGCATGAGCGAGGCTGGGGTCTCGGCCATCTCGTGGCGGCAGGCGATAATCGTAGCGCCCACCACGCCCACGGCAAACAGCGCCACCGAGACGATTGAGGACACGATGTCGTACGAGAGCAACATCTGGGGCAGCGAGTACATGTCGTCGAACACCGTAAACAGGAACAGCGGCAGGCCCACAAATCCGATGATATTGCCGAGCACGCCGCCGATCAGACATGCCCACAGCGCATAGTCCACGTATTTGGACAGGATGCGCCCGCGTGAATAGCCGAGCGCCTTGTACAGGCCAATGAGCGTGCGCTCCTCCTCGACCATGCGCGTGGCGGTGGTAAGGCTGATGAGCACGGCGACGACAAAGAAGATAAATGGGAAAACCGTGGCGATGGCCTCAATTGACGAGCTATCGCTCTCGACGCTCGAGTAGCTTGCGATGTTACCGCGGTCCTGGATGTACCAGGTGCATTCGCCCAGATCGGAAAGCTCGGCGCGGGCATCGGCAAAATGCTGGTTGGCGGCGGCGCGCCGCTGGTCCAACTCTGCCTGAGCCTGGACGCGCTCCTCGCTGCCCTCGGCCATGCGATTGATGTTGCCCTGTTCAATCCCAAAGAGCATATTCGCCTCGCGCTCGGCCGTATCCAAGCTTGCCGGCGTGTCGACCATCAGCTCCTGAGCACGCGCCTTCTCACGCTCCTCACGGATTTTCTCGATATTGCCCTTGACCTCATTGATCTTTGCCGCGTAGGCATCCGAATAGGAGTTGAGACTCTTGGCTCCCTCGACGATCACGTGGACCGCGGAGTAGGAAGAAGATGTCGCGGCGTCCTCGCTCACATAGAACTTATAGTCCGCCGCCGAAGCAGCGCGAAAGGCGTTGACTGTCGAGTCGGAGCTCACATCAGTGGGATCGAGGACCTCGGCCGTAATGGTGTAATCGCCCGCGGCAAACTGATCCTTGGCGCTTTGGTTCGATGAACTTGCGTCATTGGCGGCAAAACTCACCGTATCGCCGAGCTTTTTGCCCGAAGCCTTCAGGAACTTCGAAGTCACCGCAACCTCATCGGCGCTCTCGGGCAAATCGCCGCTCACCAGCACCGGCTGATCGATGTTCTCCTTGGAGAGACTCTGCACGACCACGCGCTCGCGCGTTGTGCCCACGGCGGTGTAGGCGGTCTCGGTGTAGATACCCTCGGCCGTCTCGACGCCGTCGACCTCTTGGATGGCCGCGAGATCGTCGCGCGTAAGGCCATAGGTCGACTGCACGTTAATGTCATAGACATTCTGCTGGTCAAAATAGGCGTCGACCGAATCGCGCAGGTCCTCGCAGCCCGCCTTAAGGCCGCACATCACGCTCACGCCGAGCGCGGTGATGACCACGATGGACAAAAAGCGCTTAAGACTGCCTCGGATTGTGCGGTAGATGCCACGGCGAAAAACCGTCGGCACCATATCATTTGAGCTTTGAGCGGTACGGTAGGTCGTAAACTCCCGGTCGCGCTCCGTGTGCTTAGCATCGCCGGATTGGCTGTTTTGGCGGTCTTGGTCCATGGGCGCTACCACTCGATCGTCTCGATAGGCACGGGATTTTGCTGGACCGTTTCACTCTCCACGCGCCCGCTCTTAAAGCGAATCAGGCGATCGGCCATGGGCGCAAGCGCGGAGTTGTGGGTGATGATAATGACCGTAATGCCCTGTTTGCGGCAGGTGTCCTGCAGCAATTGCAAGATCTGCTTGCCGGTTTTATAGTCGAGCGCGCCCGTGGGCTCGTCGCACAGGAGCAGCTTGGGGTTCTTTGCCAGTGCGCGGGCGATGGACACGCGCTGCTGCTCGCCGCCCGAAAGTTGTGCCGGAAAGTTGCCCAGGCGCTCGCCCAGGCCAACCTGGCGAAGCGTCTGTTCGGCATCGAGCGAGTCGGGGCAGATTTGCGCCGCAAGCTCGACGTTTTCGAGGGCCGTCAGGTTGGGGACCAGATTGTAGAACTGGAAGACAAAGCCGACGTCGGCGCGGCGGTATTCCACGAGCTGCGCCTCGTTGGCAGCGCTCACGTCACGCCCGTCCACCGTCACGGTGCCGGAGGTTACCGTATCCATACCGCCCAGGATATTGAGCGCCGTGGTCTTGCCGGCACCCGAGGCGCCCAGGATAATGGCGAGCTCACCGCGCTCAACGGTAAAGCTCGCGCCGTCGAGCGCATGGATGCGGGCATCGCCCTCGCCGTATGCTTTGATGACGTCTTTGAATTCGATATAGGCCATCGATCGGTTCCCATCTGGTCGGATAACTCTTTAGTATTACCCATTTCGCACCGACCAAAAAGGGACAGGTTTATTTTGGCAGGTTTTATATGGGGAAATGGCGGCTATAGATGAGGCGCCGGGAGGCAGAGAAATCATCAACGGGGTCAGGCCGACCGCCAAACACAACGCATGCATTTCAATCTGTCAGCCAAATCATTCGAACAGCTGTTCGTTTCTATGATATGATTCCGCTATCTAAGCAGGCCAATACGCAGAAAGGCGGCCAACATGGCGTTCGACTTTAAGAAGGTATGCAAGGAGCTCTACAAACCTGCAAGCAAGCCGAGTATCGTAACCGTCCCGCCTATGAGCTACGTTGCCGTTCGCGGAAAGGGCGACCCAAATACCGAAGGTGGCGAGTATCAAAACGCCCTGCCGCTGCTTTACGGCATCGCCTATACCGTCAAGATGTCGAAGAAAGGCTCAAGGAGTATCGAGGGCTATTTCGACTTTGTGGTACCGCCGCTCGAGGGTTTCTGGTGGCAAGACTCCCCGAGCGGCGACATCGATTATGTACGCAAGGACGATTTCAACTTTATCTCGTGCATTCGCCTGCCCGATTTCGTCACCCGAGATGACTTTGACTGGGCAGTCGCGGAAGCCACGACCAAAAAGAAACTGGACTTTTCTGCCGTCGAGCTGCTTAAAGTTGACGAGGGTCTCTGCGTTCAATGCATGCACATCGGGCCCTACGACAACGAACCGGCGACCGTAAACGCTATGAATGAATACACGACCGAGCAGGGCTATGTCCCCGACTTCTCAGACACCCGTTTCCATCACGAAATCTATCTCTCCGATCCACGCAAATGTGCACCGGAGAAACTTAAGACTGTGGTTCGTCATCCTATCAAGCGCGCTGAATAGCGTTGGGCGCCGTTCCGCGCATCAGGTTTTAGGCCAGGCAATCAGCCGCTCCAAGGTCATCTGGCAGCTTCCTTGACGCAGGTCATCGTATCTTATAATTTTATGTCTCTAAAGCTGGAAAGCCTCTCAACGATGCGCAACTCCAGCTCTTTTTATATCAAGAGGCTTAAATGAAATACCAGAAGTCGTGGATATCCATCAACAAACAGATAGCACTATTGACAGGAAACAAGGGTCTTAAGTGCTCTGATCAAAGCGAACTCGAGCGAGCTTTGGTCGAAGTCGGCTACTACAGGCAAAGTACTCGAGCGTCACTCCTCGTACGCGCCCTCAAGCCGAAGCAGCCACTCCTTGCGATCGAGCCCGCCGGCATATCCGTTAAGTGAGCCATCGGCGGCAACCACGCGATGGCACGGCACGATAATCGAAATGGGATTGCGTGCAACCGCAGCCCCCACGGCACGCGGGGACACAACGGGAGCCTCGTTTCCCGGCACACGATGTCGAGCCGCAACACGCTGGGCAATCTCACCATACGTAGCGACCTCGCCACGCGGGATAGAAAGCAGCTCAAACCAAACCTCACGCTGAAACGCCGTGCCAATCATATGCAACGGCGGCGTAAACCGAGGCTCCTGCCCCGCAAAATAAGCATTCAGCCAGGCCCAAGAACGCTCAAGCACCGAAGAAGCCGCGCCATTTGCCGGACTCACCGAAGACATCCCACCGGTACCAGAAACCGCATCGGCACCTACGACATACTCCGCATCCTCTTTGAGCAGCGTAGAGCCAAAGTGCTCCTGACCCTCAAACCAAAGCCCCGTCAGACCGCGGCCATCAGCGGCAAGCAAGATTTCGCCCAAAGGCGAAGCAAACGTCGTCGTGACCACCAGCGGCTCCTTTCAAAACTCCGCACCATAATACCGCGAATTGTGCAGACAACCCCAATCGACCCCAAAGTCACCTCAGGCAGCAAGCGCGAAGCGCCGCAGCTGCCGGCGGCGCCCCACAGTCCCCTCAGGCGGCAGGCGCGAAGCGCCGGGGCCGCCGCCGGGACTAGGGCCCACAACAGCCACGTGCTCCCATCAGCCCAGCGGCCCCAACCAACAACGGCCCCATCGCAGGCCGCTCGCAACAGCGTCACCGCAGGCGGGGGCCGGGCTTAGTTTTCAGAACACTCCGCAGACCAGTGTGGCGCCTTGTCCGCGGCTCCGAAGGAGCAGGACAAGGCGCCACACATGGTCGAGGACGTTCTGAAAACTAAGCCCGGCCCCCACCGGACAGGTCACACTACTCGCAGAGCAGCTTAGCGATCTGGACGGCGTTGGTTGCCGCGCCCTTACGGATTTGGTCGCCGCAGCACCAGAAGGTGATACCGCGCGCAGCCTCGGGGTTCGAGATGTCGCGGCGCACGCGACCGACCCAGATCAGGTCCTGGTCAGACGTATCCATCGGCATGGGGAAGCGGTCGTGTGCATCCTCGGCAGCCATATCGTCAACCAGCTTGACGCCAGGAGCAGCAGCCAGCGCAGCACGGGCCTCTTCCACCGTAATATCGCGCTCAAACTCGAGCGTAATGCTCTCGGAGTGCGAACGCAGCACGGGCACGCGCACGCAGGTGCAGTTCACGCGCAGCTCGGGCAGGTGCATGATCTTGCGGCCCTCGTTTTGCAGCTTCATCTCCTCGGAGGTAAAGCCTTCCTCCTTGACGCCGCCAATTTGCGGAATCAGGTTACTCGCGAGCTGGGCGGCAAATGCGCGCGGCTCGGGAATCTCCTCGCCACGGCCCAGGGCGGCCAGCTGGGCCTCGAGCTCGGCCATACCGGGAGCGCCGGCACCCGAAGCCGCCTGATACGTCGAGACGATCATACGCTTCACGCCGGCGAGCTGGTGCAGCGGCCAGGTGGGAACCAGGCCGATGATGGTCGCGCAGTTGGGATTGGCGATAAGGCCGTGATGCCACTTGATATCGTCGGCATTGATCTCGGGCACGACCAGCGGCACCTCGGGATCCATGCGGAAGGCATGGCTGTTGTCGACCACGACAGCGCCGCGCTTGACGGCCTCGGGCAGTAGCTCCTTCGCGATATCGTCGCCGGCGGCGCCAAGCACGATGTCGCAGCCCTCAAAGGCCTCGGGGCAAGCCTCTTCAATCACAATCTGCTCGCCGCGGAACTCAACGGTTTTGCCCGCGGAGCGTGCACTTGCCAACAGCTTGAGCTTGCCGACCGGGAACTCCTGCTCGTTGAGGCACTCGAGCATCTGGGTGCCCACGGCTCCCGTCGCGCCCAAAATAGCAACCGTGTACTGTTTCATGCTTCCCCCTTTAAAGGCTGTGGCTTTTGCCCACACGCTGAGCAGGCCAATTATTGTTGCCAGTGTATACAAGAACGGGGCGGGCACGAAACCCGCCCCGTCGAAACGAAACCGAAACGAAACGCCCCGCCGTAGATTTATGAGACACGTCCCAAAAAATCACCGGGATGACAGCTACTTACAGAGCGCGGCCAGAGCGGGGTCGACCGGCGTGGGAGCCTCCAGGTCGAAGACCTTCACAATGCCGTTTTCGTCGGAGAAGGCACGGTAAATGGTCTGAATCGCCAAGTCGAAGTCCTTCTCCTCGACACCGATAATGATGTTGATCTCGTCACAGCTCTGCGAGATCATGCGCACGCTCACGCCGGCCTGGCCAAGCATGCCAAACAGGTGACCAGAAATGCCGGCACGACCGCGCAGGTTACGACCGACGGTCGCGATAAGCGCCAGGCCCTCGACAACCTCGATCTCGAGCGGCTCGACCTCCTGCTGAATGTCGCCCACGAGTGAGTACAGCGAATCGTGAACGTCCTGCTCCTGCACCACGGCGCCAAAGCGGTCGACACCGGTGGGCATATGCTCGACGGAAACGTCATAACGCTCGAACACCGAAAGCGCACGGCGCATAAAGCCGACACGGGGCTTGGTGCGGTCGCGGGCGACGTTGATGGCGACAAAACCGCGCTTGCCGGTCACGCCGGTAATGATGGGCTCCGCCTCGCCCTCGTCAGCCGTCTCGCTAATGATGGTGCCGGGGTCCTGCGGCGCATTGGTGTTCTTGATGACCAGCGGAATACCCGCCTCGCGCACGGGGAACACGGCCTCCTCGTGCAGGACGCTTGCACCCATGTACGAAAGCTCGCGCAGCTCCTCGTAGGTAACGCGCGCAATGGGCTGAGCCTCGGGAACAATACGCGGATCGGCAGAATAGAAGCCCGAGACGTCGGTCCAGTTCTCGTACAGGTCGGCACCCAGGCACTTAGCCAAGATCGAGCCCGAGATATCGCCGCCGCCACGGTCGAGCAGCTTGATCTGGCCCTCACGCGTCGCGCCGTAGAAACCGGGCATAACAAAGCCGCCCTGCTGACCGTACTCCTGCACCAGCTCGGAGGTACGATTCATGCTGAGCGTACCGTCGTGATGGAACGCCACAACCGTCGCGGCGTCCAGGAACGGCAGGCCCAGGTACTCGGCCATCAGGCGAGCGGTGAAATACTCGCCGCGGCTCACAAGCTCCTCGGTGGAGTAGCCGCCTGAGCGGGCGCGCTCGGCAAAGGCCGCAAACTCCTCGCGGATGGGATAGGTGAGCTCCAGCTCGTCAGCGATATCAAAATAGCGCTGGCCAATGTCCTCGAGTAGCTCCTCGCACGACACGTGATACTTAACGTGCGCGTTAACCAGGTAGAGCAGGTCGGTCACCTTGGTGTCGCCCTTAAAGCGGCGCCCGCAGGCGGAAACCACCACAAAACGGCGGGCAGGGTCGGCGTCGACGATGGCCTTGATCTTTTTGAAGTGTTCGGCGTCGGCGACCGACGAGCCGCCAAACTTGGCAATCTTAATCATGGGCTGGAGGTTACCTTTCTAAAAAGCCTCTGCGAACCTATTTTGCGCGCTCTGATACCATGGTTTCACCGATTGGGACCAAGGCATCCGAGGAGCAGTGTTATATGGGAACTTATCATAGTACACGAGGGCGCACTTTATCGTGCTCAAGTAAGGTGGCAATCCGTACCGGCATCGCTCCCGACGGGGGTTTGTTTGTCTCGGACGAGCTCGGCACCCAGCAGGTCGATATCAGCTCGCTTGCAGATAAATCGTACTTTGAAATCGCTCAAGATGTGTTGGGAATGTTACTGAATGATTACACGGCCGAAGAAATTTCGGCGTGTGTCGACGAGGCATACCGCGGCACGTTCGCGAGTGAAGAGGTCACGCCGCTCGTCAAACTCGACGCTGCACCGGGCGCTGACGCCCCTCAGACCTATGTGATGGAGCTCTTTGGCGGCCCCACAAGCGCCTTCAAGGACGTCGCCCTGCAGATGCTCCCCCGTCTGATGGCCCGCACTTCCGCCAGGGACGGCGGCGCCGAGCGCATCATGATCGTCACCGCCACGTCGGGCGACACGGGCAAGGCTGCGCTCGCCGGTTTTGCCGACGCTCCGGGCACGGGCATCACCGTCTTTTATCCCGAGGGCAAGGTCAGCCGCGTCCAGAACCTGCAGATGTCCACGCAGGAGGGCGACAACGTCGCCGTCTGCGGCATCCGCGGCAACTTTGACGACGCCCAGAGCGCCGTTAAGCGCATCTTTGCCGATAAGGAGCTTGCCGAGCGTCTGGAGGCCGCCGGCACGGTGCTTTCGAGCGCCAACTCCATCAACGTCGGCCGCCTGGTACCGCAGGTCGTCTACTACTTTGCCGCCTATGCGCAGCTGCTGCGCGCCGGCGCCATCAAGGCCGGCGACGCCGTGGAGTTCTGCGTACCGACCGGCAACTTTGGCGATATCTTGGCCGGCTACTACGCCAAGCGCATGGGTCTGCCCGTCGCCAAGCTCGTCGTGGCGAGCGACAAGAACAACGTGCTTGCCGACTTCCTGACCACCGGCGTTTACGACCGTAACCGCCCGTTCTTCACGACCATCTCGCCGTCGATGGACATCCTCATCAGCTCCAACCTCGAGCGCATGCTCTACTTCCTGTCCGATGGCGACTGCGAACTCGTTGCCGGCCTTATGGAGCAGCTGGCACAGACTGGTCGCTACGAGGTTCCCGCCGACCTGCTGGCAAAGATTCAGAGCGTCTTTGGCTGCGGTTGGGCCAGCGAGGACGAGGTCCGCGCTGCCATCAAGAGTTGCTGGGATGCGAACGGCTACGTGATCGACCCGCACACCGCCTGCGGCTATCACGTCTTTGAGCAGGTCGTTCCCGCCGAGGGTGCCAAAGCCCGCGTGCTGCTTTCGACCGCCAGCCCCTACAAGTTCCCGCGCGCCTGCTGCGACGCCCTGGGCCTCGACGTTCCCGAAGATGATTTTGAGGCTATGCGTGTGCTCGAGCAGGCCACCAACACGGTCGCCCCGACCCAGCTCGCCGAACTCGAGTCCAAGCCCGTCCGCTTCGAAGACGTCTGCGACGTCGATGAGATGGCAAGCTACGTCGAGTCTGCAGCAAAACGAATGAGCACCAACTAGATCCCTTATTAAGCGCCGGCGAAAGCCGGCGCACCTTCTTTTTATTTAGCTTTCGGGATGATGACGAGCATGCGAGCGGGTCTGCCTGTTTAGTTCGTCGCGAGTTCCGCACGAGCCGGAAAGCACTTAATGTGCTTTCCGAGCGAGCCAGGACTGCCCGAGCAGCGAACTAAACAGGCAGACCCGCCCAGGAGGACCCACATGATCAAGATCACCGTCCCAGCAACAAGCGCCAACCTAGGCATTGGCTACGATACCCTCGGCATGGCCGTCAGCCTCTACTCGCACTTCACCTTCGAGCGCGCCGACAAGCTCACCATCACGGGCTGCCCCGAGGAGTTCCAAAACGAGAATAACCTGGTCTACGTGAGCTTTGTGGATGCACTGGCCGCATGGGGCGAGTCGGCTTTCCCCGTTGCCATCGACATTCAAACTGATGTGCCCGTCGCCCGCGGCCTGGGTTCCAGCTCCACCTGCGTCGTCGCTGGCATCATGGCGGCCGCCGCGCTGACGGGCCACACTGTCGACCGCGCTGAGCTCGTCCGCATTGCCACCGAGGTCGAGGGCCATCCCGATAACGTCGCCCCCGCTATCCTGGGCGGCGCCGTCTGCTCCTTTACGCCAACCGACTCGCTGCCCCAGTGTCTGCGCTACGAGGTAAGCGACAAGCTTCGTTTTATTACCGTAATTCCGCCCTACGAGGTGCATACGAGCGAGGCGCGCAAGGTTGTGCCGCAGGAGATTCCACTCTCCACCGCCGTATGGCAAATGGGCCGCATCGCCGGCATGACGCGCGGCCTGGAGACCGGCGACCTTGACCTGATTGCTGCCGCCAACGACGACCGCATCCAGGAGCCCTATCGCCGCCGCCTCATCCCCGACTACAACGCCGTGCGCGACACCTGCCTTAACGGAGGCGCCAAGACCATCTGGATCAGTGGCTCCGGCTCGACCCTCATGGCCGTGACTGACGACACCATCGTGGCGAAGTTCCTGCAGGTCAAGCTGCGTGAGCAGTTCCCCAAGTGCGACACGCACATTCTGACGTGCGACACGGAAGGCGCTCAGATCGAGTACCTGTAGCGCCCTGCCTCATTGCTCTCACCGGCCCCCTTGGGGCTTCCCCTGAAAACGTCCTCGATCATGAATTGCCCCGTCGTGCGCTTCGCGCGACGGGGCAATTCGATCTGCGGATTGTTTTCAGGGGAAGCCCCAAGGGGGCCTGCGCAGCCTCGAAAGGATAATCGCATTCGCTGATTTAATCTTGTGCTCCAACGGAGCCACGGACGAGAGGCCTTCGCGCTGCGGAATAATTTTGAGGGGAACACCCCGACCATCCCTGCGTTTACCTTGCTGAGGATGTCTACAGGAACCCACGCTTTGAAGGGGCGCCGGGCAGATAGGGGCTTTTTAAGTTACATAATAAACTGTTTATCTATGCTACTATTTAACTAGGCATCGCAGTATGGAGGTGGTCAAAGTGTTACGCACACTCAAAGCTTCGTTTTTCCTCTCGATACTTTTGATATTACCGATATGTTTCTCGTTTAGCCCTTCGACTGCTTATGCTGCAGAAAGCGATGCTGTCGCAATTTCTGGCGCAACCCAAGATTTTGATTTAACGAAAGGTCCCGAGCAGTCTCATCAAATCAAGCTTAAGGATGGGACCGTTGCAGTAATAGGAATTAAAAAAACCAATGAGCCCAGCCTGATATGGGACAGTTACTACAACAACGCATCTGGAACTTGGACTATCTATTACAACAGTCCTTTTATTTATCGCGAATTCAAGATCAAGATAGCGAACTCGCTCATTACCAGCGCTTGGGGACAAAACTATACGACTATCGGCTGTACGGTAACTAACGAGTCCTTTATATGGAACTCGAAACAGGCGACATATCGACTCAACTATGAATCGATGGGGATGACGTCCGGTATCGCCGTGTTGCAAGCGACCATGGAAGGCAGCACGCTCCACACCTATGCAAACTAGACTCACATCAATTGAGGAGGTTCAATGATCCCAATTCCTGCACGCTCAGACATTATGATCGCTCTCGTTTGGATTCTCATCGGAGTGTTTATTTGGCGTATCTGCAAATGGGTTAAAAACAAGAAATAGTTGATAAAACGTATATGCCATTTATGCGATGCTTGGGGCCGTTAAATCGGCCCCTATTTCTATAGCTTTTCAAGCAGCAGTCACCCATTTGGAAGTCGCAATGCCATTCATTCGATTTCGGCCCTTTAAGCCGCTTTCTATTGGTAGGGACTCTTGCTGGTAAGGATTGCTTACTAGATACAAACCTCGGCAATAAATTGGGTTAGGCTGCGCTGGTTTCTTTGTATTCGAAGACTGGCTCTAGGAGATCTTCGATGTTGCAGTGGAGGGCTTTTGCTATGGCTCTTACGCTTGTTACCGAAGCTTCATTGATGTTTCTCTGGCGCTGCTCGTACATTTGGATTGAGCGGAGTGATACGCCCGATTCGTATGCCAAGTCTTGTTGGGTTTTCTTAAGCTTCTTTCTTGCTAACGCAAGTTTGGTTTGCCTGGACGCTTTTTTCGCCATATCGCAGACGAGGCGAGCCACGCGTTCCTCCGAGGCTTCGTGCCAGGGATAGTACAGACTGCGCAGTGCGTCAAACGGAACGACATGCAGCAGGTCTTCGAAAGACTCCCCTAAACGCCACTGCAGATATGCCAGTATCCAGCCTGTCCAATATTCTGGCGTCTTCTCAAAACGATAGGTGCGATCCGGTATAGACCCGCTCTGATAGCCGGACCTTTCAGCGATAAGCGCGAACAGCTCAACGCCCGATTTTCCCGATACGACCCATGCGTTGCCGCGTTCGAACTCGCGAGCTACGCCGCTCAGGCAAAAGAGTTCAGCAACTTCCGATCCTTCTGCTCCATAATCGTTAACGGCATAGTCAAAGCAGTCGCCGAGGTTGTTCATTGCATCCTCGAGGTAGTAGACGGGATATGTCCTACTCGGCCCACGATCTGTTAACTCTTGGATCATTTAAATCAACCCTCCCTGCCATTAAATCCCTAATGTCGATACCTTCGGAATCGAACCCATTGACCGTATCCAGATACTTACGTCGAGCGTTCTGTTCTCGCTCAAATCGTTTGGGATAAAACTCGGCTCCCGAGGCCTGCTTCCAATCGCGGAACCTGATCGCCGAGAACGCGCGCTCACTCATAAGCGCATATTGAATGCCCAAATCCCCCAAAAACATAATGCGCTGCAATTGCCTGAGCGAGATCATGCCGTTGACAAACTGTCTTGCAAACGAGAAATAGGAATCGTCGGCGCGATAGCCTCGAATAACGTCATAGGGAGAAATATCAATCAGGCAGTTATCCAGCAGATAACGAAGTCCTTCGCGCGCTAGCGGTGTCGAAACATTGAACTCCCTATTGTTAGCCAGAATTGCAAGCCAATTGAGGATTGAAAACTCCCCAGACTCCAAATCCAAGACCGAAAGGCCATCTAAATCAAGCTCATATCGATTGGCAACGCCATCAGACTCGGTCCGGCATGCCCATTCCATCGCCATTTCCTCATGTGGCGTGCAATAAAACCCGCGCCCATAGTCATTGAATTGTCTGCATTTATCCAACGACGGACGTTCGACAACAACCTCCGACCCGTGCCAAAGCTCCATATCGACCTCCAAAAAATATCACCTCAGTGATAGTTTACCAATAACTATCACTGAGGTGATATAGATGAGAGCTTTTGAGGGGTTGCAGCCCGATTAGAGGCAGGCCTCGGCAATGCGGCGCTTGAGCTCGTCGATGCCGGTACCGGTCTGGGAGCTTGTGATGATCACGTTCTCGGCTGGAACGTTGAGCTGCTTTTTGATGGCTGCTGCCTGGCGGGCCTGCTGGGTGCGGCTGAGCTTGTCGGCCTTGGTGAGGCAGACGATAAAGTTGAACTCGTTGCCCTGCAGGTAGTCGATCATGTCATGGTCGAGCTTGCTCGGGTCGTGACGAATATCCACCAGCGACACGACCAGGTTAAAGCTGCGCTCCGAGTCGAAGAAGTCGCCGATAAGTTCTGCCCAGCGGTCACGCTCGGCCTTGGAACGACGGGCGAAACCATAGCCCGGCAGGTCGACGAAGTGCACGTCGTCGGCCTCGAAGAAGTTGATGTTGCTCGTCTTGCCCGGTGTGCTCGAAACCTTGACGAGGTTCTTGCGGCCAAAAAGCTTGTTCATGATCGACGACTTGCCCACGTTGGAGCGGCCGACGAAGCTCACCTCGGGGCAAGTGGACTCGGGAATCTGCGAAACCTTGCCATAGCTGGCAACGAACTTGGCAAGCTGGTAGTTAATGGAATCGGCCATGGACACTCCTTGGTCGTAGATTTTTACAAAACGGGCGCGCTATTACGCGGCGGCGATACGACGAACGATGTCAAGCGTGATGCCGCTCGCGGTACGAGCGTACTCATCCAGATCGAACTCGCGCTCACAAAACGCGTCATATGCCTCGTCACAATTATCGCTGATAGCGCGCAGCACCAGGCAATCGACACCATTCTTGGCCGCGATGTGCGCAATTGCCGCGCCCTCCATCTCGACGCAATCGGCATGCGTGGCCTCAATCGCAGCGTTACGCATGGCGTCACCCGTAACAAAGCGGTCACCCGTGGCGATAGTGCCACACAGGAACTGCTTGGGGTCCTTCTTCGCAGAAGTCTCATCCGCCGAGGCATCCACAAATCCATGCTCGGCAAGCACGGCGGCGGCAACATCAGCCAACGCCGGCGTCGAGACAAACTCCTCGAGCCCCGGCGCGGACTCGGCGATGAGTGCCGTATCGGTATCCAGATAGCGCAGGCACTTGCCTATAACCACGTCGTTAATATGCAGTTTAGGGTTTAGGCCTCCCGCGATACCTGAAAACACAACGGCCTGCGGGGCGTATTTGCTGATGAGATGCTGCGTTGCGGCAGCGGCGTTCACGGTACCCATGCCAGCGGTCGTGGCGACCACCGTCAGACCGTCAAGCTCGCCGCTCACAACGGTCAAGCCCGCCTCCTGCGCCTCATGTGCGCCACTCAGCTCTTCTTTAATCTGCGCAACCTCTTTTTCGAGTGCGCCTATGATCGCGATGGTTGCCATGCCATCCCCCAAATCCGTACAAATTGCTTATCCACGGTATGGTACCAGCATTTTGGATCTTTCACTTTTTACGAAGTCGCTAGGCCAACGAGGACCGCACATCAAAGAGCGCCTTTGCAATCGCGGCCACAGCCTCGCTCGAGTGGTCGCTCCACGGCATCGATGTCATGATGCTCATGACATAGGTACGGCCATCGATGTCGATAAGGCCCGCATCGCATGTCGAATAGCAACCATCCTCGCTAATCCAGCCTGCCTTGTTGCGCACCAAGGCTTGGTCGTCCGCAATCCCATCACGGATAAATGAGCGCGATGTTGATGACAACAGTTCAGATAACCACTGGGAGGCCTCGCTGCCACAGCTCAAATACTCGCTCATCTCGCGCCACAACTTGGTCGAGGTGCGCGGGCAATAGGTGGGAAAATCACTCATCGGATCGAGCGCGGTATCGTAATCGATGCCAAGACTGACAATCCAATCCTCGTAACCGGCATGGTCAAACGCCGCGCGTAACGCAATAAACGAATCGTTATCCGAATTAACGACCGCGGCCTCGATTAGGTCGCGCACCGTCTGCCAGCCCATGTTATAGCCACCATAGGTGCCAAGGGAATCATCGAGTGAGACCTGACCCGTCTCGACCAGGGATTCGCAGATGTACAACGCATAGAGTGCCTTGTAGCTACTCGCGCCGTAAACCTCGACATCGGCGTTATACGTCACGCCCTTGCCGCTCGACAAATCGTAAAACACCACGCCCACATCGCCCAATTCCTGGGCCTGATCAAGGGCATCTTGGAGCGCGGCGAGGCTCCCATCCTCCAGGGCGGGGATCTGATCATCAACCAATGAGAAGGTCTGCACGGTATCGCCTGAGGGAATATCGTTAAAGTCCGCCTTCGAAAGCCTCGTCTTAAGGCTCGCTGTCGACAGGGTTTGACTTGCGGTGGCTTTAGCTTCAGAGACCTTTTTGTTTTGCATCTGTACCGTTGACGCATCTGAGTGTGCCATTCGCTCCGACGCGTAGGTTTTGGCGGTAATTCCGAGGATAATAACCGCCAACGTTAGCATCCCAATGGCGGCAATCTTCGTCACGCGGATGCGAGTGGCAGCGAGGCCACGCGAAGGCGTGCCCTTCGTCTCATATCTGCTGCCATGCTGCGGCACATACTCGTCCCGCGATGCGTTGTTTCGCACGTGGTCTCCTGACTGCTACCGTTTATATACGAGCAGCATAATACCGAGCAGGCATTTCTTTCCAAAGATATTCAGCGGCGTTTAAGGTGTTTTTAAAGAAACCACAAGCGTATTTATCCAAATGGCGCGGTTCTGTTGCGCATCTCTACCCAAATTGCACTTGCGGTGAAATAGTTCCTGTTTGGGCGGCATAAGCCGATACACAAGAACTATTCCACCGCAACTTGACGGGGCTCTTTAGCAATCAACTAGGTGCCCGGGGGCACTCATTTAAGTCTGTCCCCAATGAGTGCCCTTGGGGGAGAAAATGGCTCGCTAGCCGATGGCGTTTTTGAGTTCCGCGCGGCGCTTTTTCATGCCCGTCATGACGGCGCTGCGCAGCTCGGGCATGCGCGCGGTATCCATCTGTGGAACGCCCTCGAGCTTATAGGGAATGCCCAATTGCTCGTACTTGACGACACCCATCGTGTGATACGGCAGCATTTCCAGGCCCACCACGTTGTGCCACGGGGCGATGAGGCGGCCGAGCGCCTCGCACTCCTCAACCGTATCGGTAATGCCCGGCACCACCACGTGGCGGATAACGACCTTAATCTTGCGGCGCGCAAGCTCATCACCAAACGCCAGAATGCGTGCGGGATCGCAACCGGTCAGCTTTTTATGCTCGACGGGATCGGCGTGTTTAATGTCGAGCAGCACCATATCGGTCTCGTTGAGTACGGCATCGAACTTCTCGGGATGCGCGGGGTCGAACGCATAGCCGCAGCTATCCAAGCAGGTGTGCACGCGACCATCGGGGTTGTTGTGCATGGCGCGGAACAGGTCGGCCAAAAACTCAGGCTGCAGGAGCGGCTCGCCGCCGGATACCGTAATACCGCCGCTGCGGTAAAACTCATGGTTGCTCTGGAACTCGTCCATCAGGTGCTCGACGGTCACCATGGTGCCGCCGTTAACCGACCAGGTATCGGGGTTGTGGCAATACGCACAGCGCATGGGGCAGCCCTGAACAAACACCACAAAGCGGATGCCGGGTCCGTCGACCGTTCCCATCGTCTCAATCGAATGCACGCGGCCCAGGGCAAACGCAGAGTCCTCGGGACGAGCGTCCACACCCTCGAGTGTCATCTCAGCCATTCCCGCTACCTTGCCTCTCATTGGTTTTAGCTACATAAATGCCAGAGTCATTCTAGCCCATATGCATGATGGCGAAACGGTTTAGCGGTCAATTGGGTTGTTCTATTTGGCCCCACGCAAGAGCGGCGGGAAGGTTGTCGCAACCCGCCCGCCGCCGAGGCAATAGAAATCGATAGACGCCAGGCCTTACGCCTTGAGCGTGAGCACCGCACCGAAGGCGGTCGGGCCGCAATGGCTCGAGATGACGCCGCCGACCTGAGTCCAGGTAACGTCCTTAAAGCCCAGATCGTGCGCATAGACTTCCATGTCGTCGCGAAGCTCCTGGGAAAGGCCTACCGAATACGCCAGGCCAATGTGCGAGTAGTCAATCTCGCCCTTCGCAACCATGTGGTCAATAAAGGCGCGGGCGCATTTGAGCATAGAGCCGCGGAACTTCTTGGTCGCCACAAACTTACCGCCCGTTACCTCAATGCAGGGCTTAATCTTGAGCAGGTGGGCGCCAAGGAATGCCACGTTGGACAGACGACCGCCCGCCTTAAGGAAGGCTAGGTCGGTAGGAACAAAGCCCAGCAGCACACGGTCCATGACGGAATTCGTAAATGCAAAGATTTCGTCGACGGTGGCATCGGGGTGGGCCTCGATGTATTTGGCGGTCTCGACGACAACGAGCGACTGGCCCACCGAGACAAATCGCGTGTCCATGGAGAACACGTAGTCGCGCCCCTGGGCCGCAATCTTCGAGGACTGATGCGAACAGGTCGTGGCCTCAGAATACGCAAGATGTAAAATGGTCGCGTCAGGCTGCTCAGCGTGATTGCGGTCGTACACATGAGCAAAATCCGCAGGCGCACAGCCACTGGTCTTGGGCATCACGCCAAACTCGTTGCAGCGCGAATAAATCTCGAGTGGATCGATCGAGCCGTCCTCGACGGTCTCGTCACCAATCGTGACATGCATAGGCACGCGCACGATGCCGTAGCGCTCGCAGAGCTCCGGCGTCACATCCGACCCAGACTCAACCACGATTACGTACTTGCCCATTATTATCACGACCCATCTCAACGTTGGTTTTTCAATACATGACACGCGCCGCCGCACTGTTGCGCAACGGCCTCCAAGCGCCAAAGAGACGCCGCCCCTTGCACACAACAAAGGACAGCGTCTCCCTGGAAAACTCCGTGCTTGGCTGAGATTTTACACGGTTTATAAATGAGTGTTACTTATCCCGCAAACGGTAGCTATACGCGATAAACGGTAGTTCGCTGCGGCAACTGCAACACATTCCGCCCAGCAAGTCCAATCGTGCCCCATGCACGGTTAATGCACGAGGCGGTAGAAATTCATCGATGCCGCGCCCTCGGCGTGCAGCTCCATCGCCGGAACCGCCGGCGAATAGGTACGGCTCGTAAGTGCCGCCTCGCCGCCATTTGCAAAAATCTCGACCATCGTAGTGTCCGAAAGCACGCGCAGGTCGCGAAGCTCGCTGAGCTCGATCGACCTCTGGTCGCGCCCATAGCCTTCGTCACCCATGTCGAGGGTAAGCATCCCGTCTGCATAGCACACAAAGACACCCTTGCGGATTTCGAGCTCGACCATCTTGGCGCCCTCACAGGAAACCACAAGATCAAACAGGCGGCCCGGCTCCTCAACGGTTTCACCGCCTGTCGCGCGAACGCAGTCGCCGCGCATCCTCTCAATCTCGTGCGCCGGTTGCTGGCAGAGCTTGCCATCGCGCATGCTCAGCTCTCGCGGCACCGTCAACGCGCACTGCCACCCGCGCGCCACCGTCGGGTTTTCTGCCGTCGCATCGGGGCAACCCGACCATCCGATCATCAAACGCCGGCCTGCAGTATCCTCAAAGGACTGCGGAGCATAGAAATCAAAACCGGCATCGACCATCGGGGGCATGCCCTGCCCGACGATTTTAAAGCTCGGCACCTCCCAATCGGCCTCGATGGGGAACCACACGCACTGATGCGGATTGCGGTAACGCCAACCATCGGCAGGCACACCCTGCGGACAGCAAACGAGAATAAGCTCGCCATCGAGCTCAAACAGATCGGGGCACTCCCACATAAAGCCAAACTTCTCGCCCAACTCAATGCGCGTCGCATAGCTCCAGTCCTCAAGATTGCGCGAGGTATAGACAAGCACGCAGCCACGGTCGTCTTTCGTACGAGCACCCAGAACCATGTAGTAGATACCATCGTGCTCAAGGATCTTGGGGTCGCGCACGTGCGTACCGATATCGTCGGGGTAATCGACCGGTCCAACAGCTATGCACTTCTCGCCCAATTCGTCGGGATTCTCGGCAACCATATGAATCTGGTTTTGCTCACGGCCCGTCAACACGTAGTCGTAATCATCGCGGTCAAAATGCTTGACGTTGCCGGTATAGAAGTAGTGAATCTTGCCATCACGTACAAAGGCAGAACCAGAATACGCTCCGCTCGAATCCAAATCGGAATCGGGGAACAGCACGGGGCCGTGATTCTCGTACGTCACAAAATCCTTTGTCGTCAGATGGTTCCAAAGCACTGGACCGCCATGCGCAGCATCGAACGGATCGTATTGATGATAGATGTGATACGTATCACCAATCTGAACCAAACCGTTGGGGTCGTTGAGCCAGCCAAGCTCAGGCTCCACATGGAACAGAAGCCTATCGGGGTCGGACGCGATGCGAGCCGCCGTCTCATCCTGTCCGACACGCCACTGCTCATAGTCCGCGCGTGTCACCTTGTTTTTTTGATTTAACATCGCCGTTGACTTTCTCGTCTATGGGGAAGGACGCTCGACTCACACGAGTCGAACGCCCTTCCTCAAATGGACTTATCCTCAGATTACACTGAACGGCTCAACTAGAAGCTAACGTCGAAGCCAGCGCCAGCGCCCTCTTCATCGGTGGTCGGCACGCCCTTTGCCTTGTTGTAGGCAAAGATCAAGACGATCGGCACGATAAAGGCGATGAGATTGCCAGCCACATACCACACGAGGGTCTCGGGCGTGACGATGAGCAGGCCAAGCACGCCGGTCAGACCCTGACCGATAGCGCGCACCTCAAAGAGCTTGACGAAGGCACCGCCGCAGCCTGCACCGATGCATGCGCAGATGAACGGAATGATCGAATAGCGCATGTTTGCAGCAAAGATAGCGGGCTCGGAGATTCCGACCAGCGTCGGGATAAAGGACGACATGCAGATGTTGCGCTCTTTGGAGTGCTTCTTGTGAATGAGGTACATACCGATGGCGCCGCCGCCCTGGGCGATGATGGAAACCGACCAGATGGCCTGGATGTAGTTGAAGCCAGTCGTGGCAACAAGGTTTGCCTCGATACCCTGGATGAACTGATGCGTACCGGTAACGACGAGCGGCTGCAGGAACGCGGCGAAGACAAAGGCGCCAAAGACGCCCATCCTGTTGTACAGGACATCGATTACGCCAGCGAGGACGTCGCCGATCAGGTTGCCGAGCGGGCCGAACACGGTGAACAGGGCGACGTTAGCGAGAATCAGGGTAACGGTCGGGACAAAGACGAACGAAACGACCTCGGGGATGTACTTCTGGGCAATCTTTTCGACCTTGGCCATAAACCAGGCAGTCAGGATTGCAGGGAATACGCCGCCCTGGAAAGCAACCATGGGAATGGATAGCGGACCGAAGTTCCAGTACTCAGCACCCGTCGGGTCCATAACGAACGTGTTGCGGTTCATAAGGCTCGGGTGAACCATGACGATACCGACGAGGATGCCCAGAATCGGGTTACCGCCAAAACGCTTGACTGCGCTGTACATAACCAGGACAGGCAGGTAGTCGAACGTGGTGGCGATAATGGCAAAGAAGCTTGCGAGGTTCTTGAGGAACTCGCTGTGATCGGCGAGGCTACCTTCCATGCCAAAGAGGCCGTTGGCAACGATCAGCGACTTAAGGCCGATGATGATAGCAGCGCCGACGAAGGCGGGAATGATGGGGATAAAGATGTCCGAGAATACCTTGAGGACCGAGAAGAACTTGCCCTTCTTGTCCGCCTCGGCGCCCTTGACCTCGGAAGCACTGATCTCCTTAACGCCCGTCAGAGCCATAAACTCATCGTAAACCTTGTTGACGGTACCGGTACCGAAGATGATCATGAGCTGGCCGCTGTTGTACAGCACGCCCTTGACGCCATCGATGTTCTCGAGCTCGGCCTTGTTGTATTTGCTCGTATCCTTGAGCACCAGACGCAGACGGGTCACGCAATGCGTGGCGCCCTCGATGTTCTCCAGTCCGCCGACGTTGTCGACGACTTGCTGGGACACTGCCTTGTAGTCCATGTTCCTCTCCATTCCTTTTCTAAATCATAAAACGGTTCGTTGCCGCTACAGAGACGCGATCGTTGCGTTTGCGCACTTGAGCGCACCGTCGGTGACGGTAAGCGCCACGCCCTGGCCCTGCTTGTTGCAGAAGCGAGCGTTGAGCGCAACATCATCGACAAAGATGGTCGCGATGTCGTCGTCGACGACCAGACGCACATGGTGAGTGCCCTCGCCCTTAAAGAACAACGGACGCTCGAGGCCCATGTTGTTGACCTGGAACCACGGGTACTGGGGAGCCGGCGTGAACTCGAGCTTGCCCTCGCGCAGGTTGGCGCGGAACTCATAGGCAAGACCGGTCTCGGCGTCCTCGGCGAACTTGACCGAGAAGCCGGCAGCGTTACCGCCGAGCTCAATGTCGGCATCGAGCAAGTAGGTGGAGCCGGCATCCGCGGCGAGCACCTGCTCGACCTTGCCCGACTCGCAGGAAAGCTCAAAGGTCTCGACTGCCTTAGCCTCGCCAAAGGCGCCAAGCATGCTGTCGGGGAGCTTGGTGCCGAGCGTTCCGTCGGCACGCTGAACGATCTCGAGGGGCATAAAGGTGCCACCCCATAGGTAAGAGCTGGGGTCGCCGCCCTCGTCACGCGTAGGAACCCAACCAAAGAGAACGCGACGCTCGCCATCGAATGCGGTGCGAGCGGCGTAGTACGCGCGGCCGTCGAAGGAGTCGTCAGCGGGGGTAATCCAAGGACCGTTGATGGACTTGGACATGCGGTAACGGGTCTTGTTGCCGTCGCTGTACTCGGAAAAGACGAGGTACCACCAGTCGCCCATCTTAAAGAGATCAGGCATCTCAAACATGGTGTACAGGCCCGGGTTCCACCAGTCGCCCTGGAACTCCCAGTTGGTCAGATCCTTGGAGGTGAACTTGACCAGGCGGCCGGTCATCAGACGCTTGTCCTCGCCCACACGCGTGCCGAGGATGAGCATGTACTCTTCGTTCTCCTCATCCCAAAGCACAAAGGGATCGCGCCAGTTGCGGTCATCGTAACCCTCCTGGGGCGGAAGCAGCGTCTCGGCGATGTTCTTCTCCCACTTGACGGCGTCGTCGCTCGTTGCGTGAAGAAGAACCTGCTTCATCAAACGTGCGCGGACCTTATCGCGATTGCAACCAGTGTAGAGCGCATGGTACTTGTCGCCCACCTTAAACACCGTGCCGGCATAAATGTACTGGTCGACTTCCTCGTCGCCGCCGCGCTCAAGGCTCTCGCCAAAGTCCTTGTAGTTGACGAAATCCTTGGTCGTAGCGAGTGCCCAGCCAAACGGCTCTCCGAAAGGTTCGGGGTTACGCGTGTCACGCTGATGATAGAGATAGAACGTGCCGTCCTCGCCGTACGGCATGATGTCGCCTACCCAAATTCCCTCAGGCTGGTAATACACCTTGTGCATCCGAGACTTCCTTTCCACGACATACTAACTCGGTACAATGGCAAGATATGTCAATCGTTTTCATATGTCAAACGTTTTCACACCAATACGTCTTTTCGCAGTTCCAGTCGTCGGCAAACGGTTGACATATGCCGGTGAACGGTCATCAGAGGCGTTTGAGGAATTCTTTTGGCACGGGGCGAATTACGCGGTTTTGCCCTCGATAAGCTCAACGGGAAGCTTGATATTCGACTCGGGCTTTTCACCGTTAATAAGAGCAATGATGGATTGCGCCGCGAGCTCTCCGATGCGATCGATATCTTGACGTACGGTTGTTAAGTCAGGCATAAACGTCATAGTGCGGCGGGCACCATCCGCGCCCACGACCTTAATGTCGTCTGGAGCGCTCAAGCCGCGCTGCTTCATCACGTTGAGACAGATGGCCGCCATCGTATCGTCTCCCGCAAAGATGCCGTCAATATCGGGGTTCTCATCGAGGATCTTCGCAACGACCGCGCCCTTTTCGTCGTCGGGCTTAACGAACTCAACCTCACGGACAAGCGCGGACAAACCGGCCTGCTCAACAACATCGAGGTAGGCATCGGTACGCTTATTGGCAGGCATGCGCATGCGGCTATTGCTGCGCAGGCACAGGATACGCCTGCAGCCGTCATCAATCAGACGGCGCGTGGCGAGCTCGCCAATGCCATAGCTGTCACTTGCAATCTGGACAGAGCCCTCGCCAAGATCGCAGTCGATGCCAACCAGGCTCAAGCCCATCTCGGCATACGCCTCGGCACCGATATTGAGGGAGTTGACGATGACGCCGTCGACCATATTGCGGCGGAGCATGTCAATATAGGAACGCTCAAGATCGGGTCGATTGGCACTGTTGCACAGCAACATCTTAAAGCCGTTTTCCGCTAACGTGCGCTCGACCGCCTGCACAACCTGAGCATGGAACGGGCTGCTCACAAAGGGAACGATCATACCGATAAGATTCAGGCGACCGTTGAGCATGGCACGGGCGATATCGTTGGGCGTATAGTTGATGCGCTCCATCGCGGCATGGACCTTATCGCGGGTCTCTTGGCTAATATAGCCGCGATTATTAAGCACGCGAGATACCGTAGTAGGCGAAACCCCCGCCACCGCTGCAACTTCCTTGATGCCAGGCTTAGCTGAATCCTTAGAACGAGCGCCCTCGCGAGCCATAGCAACCTCCCCCATCAACATGTCATACGTTTACATACGAACAAAGCATACCCCAACAACAGCGGGAAGACGGTAACAGCACAAGTAAGTAAACGACTCATCCAAATAATTAGGAGAGTTCCGCCTAAAGGGTGACTACACAGGACCCCCGCCGGGCCGCTTTGGGTTACTTTCCAAAACATTTCCGCAGGACGCAAAGGGCTCCGCCGCGCGAAGCGCGCAGCGGAGCCCTTTGCATGTCCGAGGACGTTTTGGAAAGTAACCCAAAGCGGCCCGGCGATCCTGCGGGAGTTAAACCCCTTTAGAACTTGTCGTGGAAGGTACGCGCAATGACCTCGTCCTGCTGCTCCTTGGTGAGCGTGTGGAAGTTCACGGCATAGCCGGAAACGCGGATGGTCAGCTGCGGGTACTTCTCGGGGTGAGCCTGAGCGTCGAGCAGCGTCTCACGGTTGAAGACGTTGATGTTCAGGTGGTGGCCACCCTTCTCGGCGTAAGCGTCGAGCATGTGGACCAGGTTATCGGCCTGGGTCTCGGAAACTTCAGAAACCTTCATAATATGTCTCCTTCGATTAATAGGCGCCGGCCGAAACCGGCGCGCTAATCAGTAATCGTTATTGTTAGTATAGCACTAACAATAGTTACTCGCCCAGCTGATCAAGGTCGATATCGCCAAAGAACACCTGGTCCTCCTTGCCGAGCGCACTCGGGATGATGGAGAAGGTGTTGGAGATGCCGTCCTGGGCATCGCGGAACGGGAGCTTGGAAACCGAAGACAGCGAAGCGATGGCGCCGTGGCTATCGCGCTTGTGCATGGGGTTAGCACCCGGGGCGAACGGCTGGCCAGCCTTGCGGCCGTCGGGCGTGGAGCCGGTCTTCTTACCGTACACGACGTTGGAGGTAATGGTCAGAACCGAGGTCGTGGGCACGGAGTTGCGATAGGTGTCGTTCATGCGGATGTACTCCATGAACTGGTGCACAACGTCGTGAGCGATCTGGTCGACGCGGTCGTCATCGTTACCGTACTTGGGGAACTCGCCCTCGGTCTCGAAGTCGACGATGATGCCGTTCTCGTCACGGACGGGGTGAACCTTGGCGTACTTGATGGCGGACAGGGAGTCAGCCACGACGGAAAGGCCAGCGATGCCCGTAGCGAACCAACGATGCACGTGCTTGTCGTGCAGGGCCATCTGGATGCGCTCGTAGCAATACTTGTCGTGCATGTAGTGAATGATGTTCAGCGAGTTGACGTACACGCCAGCAAGCCACTTCATCATGTCGTTGTACTTGGCCACAACGTCGTCGTAATCGAGCGTATCGCCCTCGACGGCGCGATACTTGGGGCCGACCTGCTTCTTGGAGACCTCGTCAACACCGCCGTTGAGTGCGTACAGCAGGCACTTGGCCAGGTTAGCGCGAGCGCCGAAGAACTGCATCTCCTTGCCGATGCGCATGGAGGACACGCAGCAGGCAATGCCGTAGTCGTCGCCGTGGTAAACGCGCATGAGGTCGTCGTTCTCGTACTGGATCGAGGAGCTGGCGACGGAAGTCTTGGCGCAGAACTTCTTGAAGTTCTCGGGCAGACGGGTCGACCACAGAACGGTCATGTTGGGCTCGGGGCTGGTGCCCATGTTCTCGAGCGTGTGCAGGTAGCGGTAGCTCATCTTGGTAACGAGCGTACGGCCGTCAACACCCATGCCGCCGATGGACTCGGTGACCCACTGCGGGTCGCCGGTGAACAGGGCCTGGTACTCGGGGGTACGGGCGAACTTGACCATGCGGAGCTTCATGATGAAGTGATCCACGAACTCCTGGATCTGCTCCTCGGTGAAGGTACCGTTGGCAAGGTCGCGCTCAGCGTAGATGTCGATGAACGTAGAGGTACGGCCGATGGACATAGCAGCGCCGTTCTGCTCCTTGACGGCAGCAAGGTAGGCGAAGTACATCCACTGGATGGCCTCCTGCGTGTTGGTAGCAGGGTTGGAAATGTCGAAACCATAGGTCTCGGCCATCATCTTGAGCTCGCCGAGGGCGCGGATCTGCTCCTGCAGCTCCTCGCGATCGCGGATGTTGTCGGCGGTCATGACCGTCGGAGTGGAAGCCTTCTGGGCCTCCTTGTCCTTGATCAGGTAGTCGACGCCGTACAGGGCAACACGACGGTAGTCGCCGATGATGCGGCCGCGGCCATAGCCATCGGGCAGACCGGTGATGATGTGAGCCGAGCGGCAAGCACGCATCTCGGGGGTGTAAACATCGAAGACGCCGGCGTTGTGGGTCTTGCGCTCGAAGGTGTAGCGCTCGACAACGTTCTCGTCGACCTTGTAGCCGTGCTGGCTGGCAGCCTGGCAAGCGATGCGGATACCACCGTTGACGTGCAGCGCGCGCTTGAGCGGCTTGTCGGTCTGGAGGCCAACAATGGTCTCCTTGTCGCGATGGGCATTATCGATGTAGCCAGCGGGGTGGCTCACGATACCCGTGACGGTCTTGGTGTCCATATCGAGGACACCACCCTGCTCGCGCTCCTTAAGCAGCAGGTCGAGAACCTCGCCCCACAGCTCCTTGGTACGCTCGGTCGGACCTACGAGGAACGACTCGTCGCCCTCGTAGGGGGTGTAGTTCTTCTGGATGAAGTCTCGGACGTCAACCTCTCCCGTCCAGATGCCTTCCTTGAAGCCTTCCCATGCCTCCTGCATTGTGTAACCACGCTCCTAGTTACGTGTAATGCGGCGCTCTCTCACACCGCTGCTTATTGAATTCTTGAATGTTCGGCTTGCACTACCGGCTTCTTCCGTTCTTCACCACACGTTGGTGCAGGAAAAACGTTTGTCCACCTTGGAACTACAACCCAAAACCCAAGATTTCACCCGTCTGAGAAGGATAACATAGCCACCCTCTCCATCTGGGCTGTTATATGTTTCTTTTTTTATATCATAAGGGCGTTTTTTACAAACCCGCAGGAAATGCGAGCGCAAACAACTACCGTTCACCGATTTGTTTGGTATTTTTCCTTGCCTTTGTACGACGTTCACTCTAGCTGTTATGCCAGCTTTAGCAGGGTAAAGTGTCCCAAAGACCCTACAGAAACTGCAGGGCGGCCACGGGATCCCCCGTGGCCGCCCTGTGGCGTAGCTAGTTTTTAGCTTTGATTGCCGTTTGGCATTAGGCGGCTACGGAGGCCTTGTCGGTCGTTGCCTTGCCGTTGCTCTGCTGGCCCTCAAAATGCTTGTAGCACCAGCTGGTGACCAGCGGGGTCAAAATAGCCGTAACGATTGCGCAGGCAGCAACCTGTGCCGTGGCCGTCGCGAGCACCGCGCCGCCGTACATGGCCTCGTTGACGCTTGCCATGGCAGCAGGCGTGGCCACATTGGCTCCGGCGCAGCTCGAAATGGCCGCACCTGCGACACCCGTACCGCCCGTGAGCTTATCGACCGCGATAACGGGAATTGCAAAGACTACCGAGCAAATCACGCCAAGCACGATGCCGGGAAGACCGCCATTGATAAGCTGGCCGAAGGTCATGGTCGAGCCCATGGCAAAGAAGACGAGCACGATGATGGCGGAAAGTGCCGGTGCCATCATCTTCTTAAAGCTCGGGAAGAGGTTGCCCAGAATAATGCCGACGACGATCGGCAGGATGGCGCCCACGAGCGACCAGCCGATCGGAGCCTGACCGGCAGCGCCGAGCACGATCATCGTGACCGGAGGGCCGACAACCAGCGTGGTGATGGCGACGGCGCCACGCTCGGCCTCATTGCCCATGGTGCCCATCAGACCAGCGTACATAGCGTTGTTGGCGCCGGTGCAAGCCGCCAGCATCACCATGGCAGAGATGCCAAACAGGTTGTCGTTGAACACATAAAGGATGAGCAGCGACACGGCAACGACCACGATTTGCTTGACGGCGATGATGATGGCACCGCGGGCAGCGGCGGCAGGAGCACTCTTAAACGAAATCGTCGTACCGACGATAAGCAAAAAAGCGCCCACGAGCGGGCCTGCACCCTGCTGGGTCATGCCAAGCGTAAAGCTGCCGAGCGTTTTGAACAGGTCAGGGAACAGCGTGTTGAGCAGGCAGCCCAACAAAAGCGGCACCAAAATATTGGCACCCGGGATGGAGGACATCTTAAAGAACGGCTCCTTTGCCGCCGGCGCCTCCACCGCAGTCGATTCACTCATATATATCTCCTTTGGATGCATGCGAATCGTAGCCGCACGCGCCTATGTCAGAAAGAAGGCGACGGTCCCGAGTCGCAGGGGCCGTCGCCGAATAATCGTCGTGGGGTATTACCCGTCCAGGACGATGCCGCCGTCGCAGTCACCAATCTCGCCGTTCACGAAGCTGGCGAGGTCGGAAGCGAAGAACAGCACCATCTGCGCAGGCTCGCTGGCCTGGGCGGCGCGGCCCAGAGGGATACCGTTGATGATGCGCTGAGAGTTCTCGTCAGAGAGAATCGAGGTCATATCGGTCAACGTGAGCGACGGGCACACGGCGTTGCAGCGGACGCCGAACTTGCCGCCTTCCTTGGCGACTGCCTTGGTCAGACCGTTAACACCGGCCTTGGAGCTGGCGTAGGCGGCTGTGCCGAGCAGGCCGCCACCGATTTTGCCCGCAACGGAACTCACGTTGACGATAGTGCCGGCATGGGCCGCCTTAAAGTGCGGGTACACGGCGTTCATCATAGTGAAGGTACCGTTGAGGTTGATGTCGATGGTGCGACGCCACTCGGTGTCATCGATCTCGTCAAACTTCTTGGTGCTGATGACGCCAGCGCAGTTGATCAGGATGTTGGTTTGCGGCAGGTCCGTAAAAATCTGCTCGACGGTCTCGCGCGCCTTGGGCGCATCGGCAACATCGAGCTGATAGAACTTGTTGCCCTCGCCAAGCTCGGCCACAGCGGCCTCGCCCTTAGCAGCGTTCCTTGCGATGAGCGCGACGTGTCCGCCGCCCGCAACGATACCCTTGGCGATCTCGAGGCCAATGCCCTGAGTGCCACCGGTAACGATCGCGGTTTTACCCGTGAAGTCAAATGCCATGACTCCATCCCCCTTTATGTAAGGTGTCTCCTTGCGGGAAGTTGGAGCATCGCACGTGGCGATTATATGAGTCCCAGTCGTCATGGTGGTGACAACCCCTCGCCTAACCGCGTGCATAATAATTCTTTGAAACGCTTCAGCAATTGAATGATTTTAAGTCTTAATGCACTCTTAATATTGCCTAGCGGCCAAGTAGATTTTTGGGACATGCCTAGAAATCCACCGAATGGGATGGTTGAGCGGGGGTATCATCTTTCACCGAAAATAGTTTCTAGTGTTAGGGGTTTTCGGTGGAAGATACCGATTTCCGTGAACTTGGGCGCCAGCTCCTTACCGAGTTCGGCGGCATGCATCAGCGCATTTCGCGCTTTGCGGACAAAGCCCTCGGCGGCGAGATGGCCGTCATGCGCGCCCTCATACTCGCCGGCGGTTCGCTCACGCCGAGCGAACTCGCTGATCGCGCCTGGGTCTCGAGTGCCCGCATCGCCAATATCCTACGCGCTCTCGAAGCCAAGGGCTGGGTCGAGCGCGAGCACTCAAAGACCGACCGTCGTCGCGTACACGTCACGGTGACCGACAAAGGATTCCAGGATCTCGAAATCAAACGTCGGGAATTCGAGAACCGCACTGCGGCTTTCCTCGAGCAGCTCGGCGAAACAGATACCCAAGAGATGGTGCGTCTTCTAAGGCGTGCCAACGAAATTATCGACCGTAATCAAGAAAGGAGAGATGCCGAGTGAGGATTCTCAAGCTCTTTAAAAAGCATGTCCTGGCACTGTTCGCAGCTATCGTGCTTATCGTAATCAGCTGCAACGCCGATCTGGCGCTGCCTACCTATATGAGTGACATCGTCGACGTGGGCGTGCAGCAAGGCGGCATTGCCTCACCCGTGCCCGACACCATTCGTGCCGAATCGCTCGATGACCTTGAACTCTTTATGAGCGCCAAGGACGCCAAGGCTGTGGAGGCCGTGTTTAGCAAAGCTGACAAAAACGGCATTCGAACGTACAAGGGCACCGAGGAGGAGCGCGCCGACGGCGGCAAGGTTGCCGACATTATGAGCCTGCCCGAGACTGTCGTTCTTTCGCTCAGCCAGGGCATTGACGCCAACTCCATGGGTGACATGATGGGCTCGTCCAGCGAGAAAGACAACAACGCTGCCCAGACCATGCCCACCCCCGAGCAGATGGCAGCGATGACGCCCGAGCAGCTCGCCGAGATGCAGCAGAAGGCCGCAGCCGCGCAGAGCATGCAAAAGCAAATCGACGCCGACGGCGGTAAGATCACCATGAAGAGCCTGCGCCTAGGCGTTGAAGGCGACCTAATCGACCAGGACAAGCTCGTCGAGGGCGCCAACGAAATGGCAGACAAAATGGGCTCCATGTCGGGCTCCATCGTCACCCAGCGCGCCGTGAGCTATGTACAGGACGAGTACAAGGCGCAGGGCATCGACCCCGCCGACGTGCAGAACGCCTACCTGAGCCGCATGGCGACCACGATGTTTGGACTGTGCCTCGTGTCGCTCGTCGCCACCATCCTGACCGGTGCCGTGGCTTCGCGCACCGCCTGCTCCATCGCCCGCGACCTGCGCCGCGAGACCTTCAACAAGGTTATGCACTTCTCGCCGGCCGAGGTGGGCAAGTTTAGCCAGGCCTCGCTCATCACCCGCTGCACCAACGACATTCAGCAGATCCAGATGGCCGCAACTCTGTTTATCCGCATGTGTCTGATGGCCCCCGTCATGGGCATCGTCGCCGTCATGCGCGTCCTGGCCAACCATACCGGCCTGGAGTGGACCATCGCCGTTGCCATCATCGCGGTCTCGGCCGTTGTCGGCGTGCTCATGGGCCTCACCATGCCCAAGTTCAAAAAGATGCAGAGCTTTGTGGACCGCGTGAACCTTACCGCCCGCGAGCTGCTCGACGGCCTGATGCCCATCCGCTCGTTCAACCGCGAAGAACATGAGCTCGAGCGCTTTGACAAGGCTTCGCTCGACCTGATGACCACGCAGCTCTACACCAACCGCGCCATGAGCTTTATGATGCCGCTCATGATGCTCGTCATGAACTGCATCACCGTGCTTATCGTCTGGTTTGGCGCGCAGGGCGTGTCCGACGGCGTGATGCAGGTCGGCAACATGATGGCGTTTATCTCCTACACCATGCAGATCGTCATGGCGTTTATGATCCTCACCATGGTTTCGGTTATCCTGCCCCGCGCCGAGGTCGCAGCCGAGCGTGTGGAAGAGGTCATCACTTGCCCCACGAGCATCAACGACCCCGTCTCGCCCAAACTGCCCGTGGCCAGCGCGCCGCGCGGTGAGCTCACCTTCCGCGACGTGAGCTTCCAGTATCCCGATGCCCGCGCCGATGTCATCAGCGGCGTGAACTTCACCACGCATGCCGGTCAGATGCTCGGCATCATTGGCTCCACGGGCTCGGGCAAGTCCACGCTCGTGCAGTTGATTCCGCGCCTGTACGACGTCACGGGCGGCAGCATTTCGCTTGACGGCGTCGACGTGCGTGACATGACCCTCTCTGAGCTGCGCCGCCGTATCGGTTATATTCCGCAGCAGGGTCGCCTGTTCTCGGGCACCGTCGAGAGCAACCTCAAGTTTGCCGGCGACATGGTAAGCGATGACGACATGCACAAGGCGGCATGCATCGCCCAGGCCGAGGACTTTATCGCCGAGCGCGAGGGCGGCTACGACTCCCCCATCAGCCAGGGCGGCTCCAATGTTTCGGGTGGTCAGCGCCAGCGTCTGGCCATCGCCCGCGCATTGGCCAAAAAGCCCGAGGTCGTGGTGTTCGATGACTCGTTTAGTGCCCTCGACTACAAGACCGACGCGCGCCTGCGCGAGGAGCTGGCCAAAAACGTTACCGACGCCGCACTCGTGGTCGTGGCCCAGCGCATCGCGACCATCATGCACGCCGACCAGATCATCGTGCTCGACGACGGCCACGTAGTGGGCACCGGCACGCACGAGGAGCTGCTGCGCAGCTGCCCGGCGTACCTGGAGATCGCACAGTCGCAGCTTTCCGCCGAGGAGCTGGGGCTTACCCAAGAAGAAATTGCAGCCGTCATGGAAGGAGGCGAGCGCTAATGGCAGACGAGACCAAGACTCAGATTCCCAAGCCCACCCGCCAGCGTGGTCCCATGGGCCGCATGGGTGGCATGCGTCGTGGCGAAAAGGCCAAGGACTTTAAGGGCACCATGAGGCAGCTGCTCGGCTATATCGGCCAGCACAAGATTGCCGTGTTTGCCGCCGTCGCCTTTGCCGTGTGCTCGGTCATCTTTAACATTGTGGGACCCAAGGTGCTCGGCCAGGTTACGACCAAGCTGTTCGAAGGCCTGGTCGCCAAGGTCAACGGCACCGGCGACGTTGACTTTGACTGGATCGCCAAGACGCTCGGCTTTTTGCTCTGCCTGTATCTGGCGAGCTCTGTCTGCAGCCTGGTCCAGGGCTGGCTCATGACCGGCGTCACGCAAAAGATCTGCTACCGCATGCGCAAGGAAATCGCCGCCAAGATTGCCGTCGTGCCGATGAGTTACTTCAACGGCCACAGCAAGGGAGACGTACTCAGCCGCATCACCAACGACGTCGATACGCTGGGTCAGTCGCTCAACCAGAGCGTGACGCAGCTTATCACGTCGGTCACGCAGATTATCGGCGTGCTCATCATGATGCTTTCGATCAGCCTGCCGCTTACCGGCGTCACCGTGCTCACGCTGCCGGCCGCCGCGATTATCTTGACCGTAATGATTCACTTCTCGCAGCCGTACTTCCGCGAGCAGCAGCAGGTTCTGGGCGCCGTCAACGGCATTATCGAGGAGGACTTTGCCGGCCAGAACGTCATTCAGGTGTTCGACCGCGCCGAGGCCTCGATCGAAGAGTTCGACCGTCAAAACGACCGCCTCTTTATTAGTGGCTGGCGCTCGCAGTTCCTGTCGGGCCTGATGATGCCGCTTATGAGCCTGGTGGGCAACATGGGTTACGTGGGCGTTGTCGTGGTGGGCGCGCAGCTCGCGCTGACCGGCAATGCCACGCCCGGCGACATCCAGAGCTTTATCCAGTACGTGCGCAACTTTACGCAACCCGTGCAGCAGCTGGGCAACGTGAGCAACACGATGCAGTCGATGGCAGCTGCCACCGAGCGTGTGTTTGAGTTTTTAGCCGCACCCGAGGAGGAGCAGAAGGCCGACGCGCAGATCCCTGAGAAGCGCCCCGGCCACGTGGAGTTTGACCATGTGAAGTTTGGCTATACGCCCGACAAGACCATCATCCACGACTTTAGCTGCGAGGCGCAGCCCGGCCAGACCATCGCCATCGTCGGCCCCACCGGCGCCGGCAAGACCACGCTCATTAAGCTGCTGCAGCGCTTTTACGACGTGGACGGCGGTTCGCTGCGCGTCGAGGGCGTCGACGTGCGCGACTGGGACCGTGCGGCACTGCGCGGCGAGTTTGCCATGGTACTGCAGGATACCTGGCTGTTTAACGGCACCATCCGCGAGAACATCCGCTACGGACGCCCCGATGCAAGCGATGACGAGGTCGAGGCCGCTGCACGCGCCGCACGCTGCGATCACTTTATCCATACGCTCGCCGGCGGCTACGACTTTATGATCAACGAGGAGGGCACTAACCTGTCGCAGGGTCAGCGCCAGCTCGTGACCATCGCCCGCGCCATTTTGGCCGACCGTCCGGCGCTGATTCTGGACGAGGCGACCTCCAACGTGGATACCCGCACCGAGGAGCTCATTCAGCGTGCCATGGATGCGCTGATGCAGGGCCGTACCAGCTTTGTCATCGCGCATCGCCTGTCCACGATCCGCAACGCCGACGTAATCCTGGTGATCCGCGACGGTGACATCGTCGAGAAGGGCACGCACGACGAGCTGCTCGCCCTGGGCGGCTTCTACGCCGATCTGTACAATTCGCAGTTCGACGAAGCGGCGTAAGCCCAATATCATAACTACAAAAAGATGGCCCGCTGATTACGCAGAATCAGCGGGCCATCTTTTGCCATTGCGCGCTTTAAAACAACCTAGAAGCAATCGCGATAACGTGGCCAGGCAAGGAGTGCCAGGGTCAGCGTCACGCCGATCTGGATGAGCGTCTGTTTGATATCGAGCGTGCCAGTAATCGCTACGGTGCGCAGTAGCGTCACGAATGCCTGGGGCAGACCGCCCAAAAACCAAAGTGCGGCACCGAGCAGCATCTTGTCACCCATTTGGGGCTCAGCGTCACACGCTTCCGTGAGTGCACGATACGCGCGGACCTCAAATGCAATCACCAATGCGATACCGGCGATTGAAACGAAAAGCGAGATTGATGACACTACGGGCACGAGCGGCGGCGCGACCGCACCTGTCGTCGCCTCCATAAGTACAAGCATCCCCGCATACGCGCAGGCCACGCCTGCAAGCGCCAACATGGACCGGCGAGCCTCCTGCCGGCGAACGATTGTCGTCACCCCACGAAACCCTCGAGCCATCGCCCTCTCCCCTCTCATCAAAGCCTTGCGGTTACTCGCCGCAACCGCTCTCGATCAGCTCAACCAGCGCATCGACGGCGGCCTGCTCGTCGGCACCATCGGCCGCAATCTCGACATCGCATCCGCACGCCATCCCCAAACCCATAACCATGAGAATCGACTTAGCATCCTTGGGGTCGCTGCCCTTGGTAACGTTGCGCACGGTCACCTTGCTTCCAAACCCGGATGCCTTCTGAACAAACAATGAGGCAGGGCGGGCATGGATGCCGCTTGCGTTTACAACGGTCGTGGTCTTTGAATACATCCGAGTCCTTCTTTCGATCAAGGTTTCCAAAAGCCGCCGGGACACCCGCCCTACAGGCATCCCGGCGAAGGGGCCGAGCTACTCGACCACGATGTTGTCACTCGCGGTGTCGGCGCCGTTACTGGCGATGAGCTTCTTGTAGTAGAAGAAGCTCTTCTTCTTGCCACGCTTGCCGGTGCCGTCGCCATGGTCGTCCTGATCGACCGAAATCTGGCCATAGCGTTTAGTCATCTCGGAGGTGCCGGAGCTGATCAGGTCGATGGGGCCCCACCAGGCATAACCAAAGACGTCGACACCGTCGAGAATCGCCTGGTGCATTTGCTCGACATGCTCTTTCATGTACTCGATATGCGCGTCGTCGTCGCAATAACCGTTCTCGTCGCGGTTCTCGGTCATGCCGTTACCGTTCTCGGCAATAAAGATCGGCAAGTGGTAGCGATCGTAGATGTGGTTGAGCGTGATGCGGAAGCCCACGGGGTCGATCGGCCAGCCCCACTCGGTCATCTCGAGGTACTGGTTCTTGATCTCGGTAAGCAGCTTACCGCTCGGCTCGGGGGAAATCTTGCCCTTATAGCGCATGATGTAGGTCATGTAGTAGCTGATGGAGATGTAGTCCACCACGCCGGCCTTGAGGGTCTCGAGATCGCCGTCCTCCATCTTGATGTCGACACCGTAGTCGCGGAAGAAGCGCTTTACGTAGTAGGGGTACTCGCCCTTGGCCTGGATATCGGTGAAGAACCAGTTGAAGTGGTCCTCAAACAGCACCTGGAGCTGATCCTCGGGCTTGGAAGTCTCGGCGTAGTTCTCAAGACGGCAGAGCATGTTGCCAATATGTGCCTCGGGGTCGATCTCACGCAGCTTGATGACAGCCTTGGCGGACGCGACAAGCTGGTTGTGCGCGACCTGGAACTTCTCGGGCCAGCGCCCAGCATAGGGGTTGGAGCCGTCTTCCTTCTCATCCCAGATCACGCCGCAGCAGGTGCAGGGGTTGGCATACACGTGGTTAATCTCGTTGAAGGTCATCCAGTACTTGACTTTACCCTTGTAGCGGCGGAAGAGCGTCTCCGCGTAATGCTCGAAAGCGTCGACAACGTGACGGCTCGCGAAACCGTTATACTCCTCTGCCAAGTGGAGCGGCATATCGAAATGGTTGAGGGTAACCATGGGCTCAATGCCGTGCTTGTGGCACTCGTCGAACACCTTATCGTAGAAGGCCAGACCCTCCTCGTTAGGCAGCGCGTCGTCACCGTTTGGGAAAATACGGCTCCAGGAGATGCTCATACGGAAGACGCCGAAGCCCATCTCGCCGAGGAGCGCAATGTCCTCCTTGTAGGTGTGGTAGAAATCAATGCCGCGACGCTTGGGAAAGTCGTAGGCCATCTCGTTTGCCTTGCGAGCGGCAAGGGACTGACGCGTCACGGAGTTGAGCGGTCCGCCCTCGACAATGCCTTCGCGGGCACACGTCTCGCGGTCGAGCAGGATGACGTAGTCCGAGACGGCCGGTCCGCGTCCGCCCTCGTTCCAGGCGCCTTCGACCTGGTTGGCCGCCGTGGCGCCGCCCCAGAGGAAGCCCTCCGGGAAGGCATCGCCAAAGTCATAAGTAGAAAGATCAATCATGCTATGTCCTCATCTCTCAATGGTCGGAATCAATAGGTAACGAGTCGTTTTGAATTTAGAAACGCGCGCGGCTTTCACGGCGCTACTTCGCGGCGAGTGCACGCACGACGGGCATCATTTTCTTGGCCATGTGCAGCTCGGCACTGATGGTCATGAGCGTGTCTTGGGCGTGGACAAAGAGCAACGAGTACTCGACCTCCTCGCCTCCGGCCTGACGCTGGATCATCTCGGTCTGGGACTTATGGGCCTCGAGGATCTTCTCGTCGGCCTCCGCCAGGTGGGCCTCTGCCGCGTCGAAATCGAACTCTGCCAGGGCATCCATCGCCTTATCGATACAGGCACGGCCGTCGCCGGCGTTGATGATGACGCTCATCGCAACGGCGGGAATGTTAATGGGCTCTTCCTCGGCCATCGCGGTCTCCTTTCCTGTGGCCCCGGTCGTTTCCACAACCGGGGCATCGAATGATTACGTAATCCAGGGCAATGGGCCCCGGTGTCTCGCCTACTCGGCGACGGCGGCTACGGCAGCCTCTTTGGCGGCCTTCTTCGCCGCCTTCTTGGCTGCCTTTTCAGCTGCTTTCTCTTCCTCGACCTTGCATTGATAGTTGTCGGCCGCCTTGAAGAACGGGAACCAGAGAATCGCGGCGATCAGCAGGTTCACGCAAACCAGGGCAACGTTGCGAATGTCGCCACCGGACATAAAGAACGCCGAGACAGCATTGGGCAGGAAGTTCATGTCGAAATTCTCAACGTGAAGGCTCGCCCAGCCCATGCTCATCCACAGATAGGCGTTGGCCGGCAGAATGATGGCTTGAAGCACCATAGGGATGAACATGAAGGGGTTGGCAACGATCGTAGAGAACACGAGCGGCTCGTTGATGTTGAACAGAGACGGGACGATCGTGGCGCGACCGAGCGTTTTGTTCTTCTTAGACTTGGCAAAAAGCATGTAGAAAGCCAGCGGGAGCGTGGCGCCCTCGCCGCCGATCATGATGTAGCGAGTAATGCCGTAGGCGTTGATGTTCGTCGGGGTAAGGCCGGCGGCATATGCAGCCATATTCTCGGCAAGGGCGGACTTTTGGATGGACTGCTGGATGGGCGAGAAGACCCAGCCGGAGATGCCGAAGAAATAGAAGGTGTCCATGACGAGCGGAATCGCAATAGTACCGGGGAGCGTCTGGGCAAAGCCGGTGACGGGCGACAGAATGATCGCAACGGCGCCAAAGACGTCAACCTGAAGCATGTTGGTGAAAAGCCACGCAACGAAGAGCGACAGCAAGACGGCGATGATGTTATCGAACCAGTTCTTGACGAAGTCGGGGACCATGCTGTCCTCCGAGAAGAACGTCATACGAGCCATGCGCTTGTAGATGAAGCCCACGACAAAGCCCACAACCATGGCGGTGAACATACCGCCGGCGCCGAACTTGGCCATCTGGAAAACGTAACCGTCTTCAGTGATCGTAGGGTTCATACACAGCATGAAGGCGCCTATACCGGTGAAACCGGCGATCATGCTACGGTCCTTGCGATCTTCCTTAACCGCGACGTTGTGCGGAATGATAAACGCCATGAACAGGCCAACGAGACCGAAGCTGAACGTCGTGAGCGGCGACAGATCGGGGAGCGTCGGGACAAAACGACGGATGATGTTCCAAAGGCTCGGGATTGCCGAAACCATAGAGAAGGGAACGATGTAGAGGACCGCGTCTGAGATGACGCCGAACCAATAAGTTGAGGTAAGCTTGTTCATCACGGGGACGACATGCTCGGTGATCCACGCCTGGACCGCTTCCATGAACTTTTGCAGCATGTTGTCCCCTCCTAGTCTTCGTCAAGCAGGTCGTAAGCATCCTCGAGGATGCTCTCGCCGTCGAGTGCCGCATAGTAATCCGGGTCGATGGCCATGACCTTCACGCCATGAGACGCCACCTGCGCCTGGATCTCGGGCACCTCGGAGGCGAAGTGCGGACCAAGCAGAAGGACATCAATCTTGTCGGCGTAATCCATAATCTCGGACTTGCTGACTGCCTTAATGGTGCAGTTGAGTCCCTTGGACTTTGCCACCTTGCGCATGCCGGCGGCCATGAAACCCGTCGAAGCGCCGATACCGCAAGCGAGGAGAATTCTGACGCATCCGTTCTCGTCTGCCATGAGGGGTACTCCTTTCCCAATAAACGAGTCCGCAGCGGCTCGGTTGCCGCCTCGGTCCTCGTACGTTTGGGGAGACCGTGTCGACCCGGCTTCCCTTGACCGTGACTGCACTATACGGCCTGCCCCTACCCTGCCGCGAACCCTCTTTTTGCCGCATGGCGGCAAAGTGTCAGGTTTTCCGCCATAGCGGCAATGCCGCAGTCTTTCCGTTCATGCGGCAAATTGAGACTTTTTCGCCCACGACCCTCTGCGATACCATGGCGCATGATGACAACATCGGGGCGCTTCATGCCCCGTGGGATGCGCCCTCGGCGGGCGCACGCTTCTATCTCGTTGGGAGTCGGCCGTGGCAAGCGCAAAGCAAAACCGAATCAACCGCATGGTCGATATTCTGGAGCATGCCACTTCATGGGTCTCCGCCTCCATGCTCGCCACCATGCTGGGCGCAAGTGAGCGTTCCATCCGCAACTATGTGACCGAGATCAACGGTCAGGGCGACACAATCATCGAATCGTCTAAGGAAGGCTACCGCCTAGCACATGCTGACGAGGCCCTTTCCTCACCGGCGTGCCCCAGCATTAAGTCCGCACCCGAGCGGGGCGGGGAACCCACGGGCGGCATCGGCATCGATGCCCGCTGCAACTATGTAGCATCGCACCTGGTCAACGCTCGGGAACCGCTCTCGGTCTTCGATCTTGCCGCCGAGCTCTGCATATCCGAAAGCACGCTTGCGAGCGCCGTCATGCCCGAGGTACGCGAACTCGCCGGCCGGTTCAATCTATTCGTCGAGACGCATGATTTCAAGGTAAGCCTCACTGGCCTCGAGCGCAACAAGCGCAAACTACTCGGGCACATCGCCACCCATAACTCTTACGGATATTTCTCATCGACGCGCACGCTCGAGAGTATGTTCCCCAATTTCGACGTCCAGCAGATCCTTGCGAGCCTCGTCGAAATCTGCCAGCGATCCGAACTCTTCATCAACGACTACGCGCTCTCCAACCTGCTCGTCCATCTCATGGTAATCATCATCCGCCTCACCTCGAACAACGAGCTCAGCGAAGTCGATGGCCCCATCGACGGTGACGGCCTCGTAGCGCAGCTCTCCCAACGCGACCAAATCGTTCGCTGTGCGGAGCATATTGCGTCCTATTTCGAGCAGGAGTTCGGTTGCGAGATTCCCCGCGCTGACTTCCAGCAAATCCTCTTGCTGTTGGCGCTTTCGATCGAACGCGTCGAATACCGCGAGCTCGATTTCGAAAAGCTGGCAAGCATCATCGACCCAGCATTCGTGGATACCGTGCTCGAGATCCTCGACGAAACGGGCGCCCGCTACAACATTCCACACTTCATCGACGAACCCATGCGACTGCAACTCGTGCTTCACATGTTCAACGCCTACCAACGCGCCGTCTACCACGTAAGCTATCCCAACCCGCTCGCCTCACAGATCAAGAGCGAATACGCGCCCGTCTACGACATGGCCGTCTACTTAACGCACCGGTTCTCGACCGTCATGAATGTCGAAATCGGCGAAAATGAAATCGCGTTCGTTGCGTTTCACATCGGCGCGTATTTCGAGCGTGTCGCGGCACCCAACAACCTTCTCACCTGCACGGTAATCGTCGAGGACTACCATGACTTCGCGCATAAACTCGTCGACGACCTAGAGATCGCACTCAAAGACGAAGCGCAGATTATCTCGATCATGAGCTGCGACCGTTATCTCTCCGAGCCGCCCGAATGCGACGCCGTCATTACCACCATCGATGTGACCGTCCCCGCCGGATGTGAGAAGATTCTGATCGGACCCATCCTCACCAAGCAGAACCTGCGCAAGGTGCGCGACCGGCTGGCCCGCATCCAAGAAAAGCATCGCCACAACTATGCGCGCACGCTGCTGCGTCATCTGATTAAGCCGGAGCTCTATTGTCGCAACGTCAACGCGACGAACGCCGCAGCCTGCATCGACGAGCTCGGTACTGCCGCAATCGCCGCTGGCTATGTCGATGCCGACTATGTTGCAGACGTCCATCTTCGCGAAGGAGTTTCCTCCACAGCATTCACCGATTGCCTTGCCGTGCCACACGCGATTTCGGTCTACCCGAAACGTTCGTTTATCGCCGTCGCGCATTGCGACACGCCCATCCCCTGGGGACGGCACGACATTCGCTTTGCTCTCATGATCGGCATCACACAGGACGATATGGGGCTTTTCCGAGACGTGCTCGACCTTATCATCGAGGTCTTTAGTAACGTTGAGAACACCATGCGGCTCCTTCAGACAGACGCCTACGACGAATTCGTTGATACTTTCTGCCGCGGCATGTCGTAGACGATGCCCCGTGGCGCCACTCCCTCCCGACATCCTCCGACGTTTACCCAGATAAAACCTGCCAAAATAAACCTGTCCCCTTTTGCGGGTTTCGGGGTAACAAGGGCTTGCACTTTAGCGTGCGACAGCGGATAATGCCGAACACTCAACAATACGCTTATTGCTCTTTCTATAGATTGAGGAGGCCCCTATGGCCATGGAATTCAAACGCAAGTTGCCGATCCCCATGGAGATCCGCGAGGAAATGCCGCTTTCTGCCGAGCTTACCGCCAAAAAGCAGGCATTTGACGCCGAGGTCGCCAAAGTCTTTACCGGCGAGGACGCACGCAAGGTGCTCATCATCGGCCCGTGCTCTGCCGACCGCGAGGATTCGGTCCTCGAATACATGAACCGACTGGCCAAGACCGCCGAGGAGGTCAAGGACAAGCTCATCATCATTCCGCGCGTCTACACCAATAAGCCGCGCACCAAGGGCACCGGTTACAAGGGTCTTCTGCACAACCCCAATCCCGAGGCTCCCGATGACCTGCTCGAGGGCGTCAAGGCAATCCGCCATATGCACCTGCGCGTTATTGAGGAAACGGGCTTCTTCACCGCCGACGAGATGCTCTATCCCTCCAACTACCAGTACCTCGTCGACTTGCTGAGCTATGTTGCCGTGGGCGCACGCTCGGTCGAGAACCAGGAGCATCGCCTGGTGTCGAGCGGCATTTCGGTACCCGTCGGCATGAAGAATCCCACTGCTGGCTCTACCACCGTTATGCTCAACTCCATTTACGCCGCGCAGGCGCACCAGAGCTTCATCTTCCGCAACTGGGAGGTCGAGTGCGACGGCAATCCGCTCGCGCACGCCGTTATGCGTGGCTACATCGGTCTCGATGGGCGCACCTACCCCAATTACCACTACGAGCACCTGGAGCGCCTGGCCGAACGCTACACCGAGCACGCCGGCTATGCCAATCCCGCAGCGATCATCGACTGCAACCACGACAATTCGGGCAAGCGTCCGCTGGAGCAGTATCGCATTTGCAAGGAAGTGCTCGACAGCTGCCGCCGCAACGAGTCCATCTCCAAGCTGGTCAAGGGCTTTATGATCGAGTCTTACCTTGAGGACGGCAACCAGCCGGTCGATGGCGGCGTCTTCGGCAAGTCGATCACCGATCCGTGCCTGGGCTGGGAAAAGACCGACTACCTCATCCACGAGATCGCGGAGCGTATTTAGTTACGCGGTTTTACCAAACGCCGTAACGGCTCGACGCTGCGCGGGCCGCATTTGGACAATCTGACGTTCAACTTCAAGCGCGCGACCAGAAGGTCGGCGCCCTTTCGTTTGATGTGGCAGTTAGGGACGCTCCTTTTCTGCCGGCAGTTTGGGACACTCCTTGGGTAGCCGTTGGGGACGTCCCCAACGACTATCTGGGCAAACGTCCAAACCGCCGTAAGGGAGTTGCCTTCCCTCGCGGCGGTCTTCTAGCAGAAAAACCAAGTGAGTAGGCTTTTTGCAGGAGTCTAAGCACACCCTAAAACGCCACGGCTCTGACCTGCGGTTTTATTGAGCATTTGTCGCGATGTGCTCGGCAGGTTCAAAAAAGTCTACTCACTTGTATCTGAGACGCACCAGATTGGCAAAAACCGCCGCGAAAGGGCCCCTGGTCCCTTCGCGGCGGTCATACGCCTCTGATTTTGCGACCGTTTTGCCCGCTTGTTACTCGCTGTAGCGGGTAGCGATGGCAGCTTGTACCATGCCGGCGCTCATGAGGTAGGTCACCAGGAAGTAGCCACCGTATGCTGCCAGGAAGATTGCGCAGGTGAGGCCCACGGTGCCGCCGATGCTCATATTTCCGAAAATGCTCACCAGCTCGATGATCACCTTAAGTGCCACAAAGGAGTGCGCCAGGCCCACTGCCAGCGGGAACAGGAAGAATACCGCTTGCTGCGCCATCACCGAATGGCGGATCTGGCGGTCGTCGCAGCCGATCTGCGCCAGCACGCGATAGCTGCGGCTGCCGTCGGCCACGTTGGAGAGTTGCTGGATCGACAGAATCGCCGCGCATGCAACGACCAATACAAAGCCGATGTAGATGGCTAGGTAGCTAATAAGACCGTTCATTTGCGCTGCTTGCGTGTACATCTCGGAGCGTGTGATGAAGATTCCCCATGACCCCGGCTCCTTGCCGTCAACGAGCAGATTGTCGAGCACAGTGTATTTAATGCTCTCGTCTGCCTCGGTCGTATCCATCCCCTGTTTGTAATTAACGAGCAGGCTACTGGAATACGGCTGCAGATTAAGTTGGGACAACAGCTCGTCGGCAACGACGACGGTACCCGGATTACTGCCCATCGCCGAGTTGGCGATGGCCGCCGTGTCCTTGTCCGACTTATCGGTTGCGGGCTTGAGCTCATGCCCGCCCAAGGTAAGGGTATGGCCGCCGGCCATGTATTTGGTGTACAGGTCGCCCAGCTCACCGCCCATATCACACGTAAGCAGGTACTGGTCGCGGCCAATGCTCACCGGCTCCTCGCCCATCATCTGGCGCAGTTTGTTGTACTGGCTTGCCGGCGTCACAAACAGACCCATCGTATCGGCATTGCTACCCCCGAGCGCCTTGGGAAGCCTTTTGCCCATGGTCTTGCACATCTCACCCGCAGACACCGAAGGGTTCGAACCGCCAAACGGGTAACTCAGATACGAATCGATCTGCACATGCTCACCGGCAACATCGGCGATATTGACCTTCTTGCCGGTCTCGTCGTTGTTGTCCGCCGACTTGCCCTTGCCGTGCCATGCGGAGTACAAATCGACCGTTGTATCGGCCAGCACCATGCGATCGGCCTCAGACGGATTGACATACTCTTTGTAGTAGTCGAGCGTATCGGGCGTGTAATAGACATACGTCTGAGACACGTCAACAGGGTTATAGCGCTCCAGGTTTTCGTTCATCACGTTGGCGATCGACATACCGCACGTCACCGAGGTAATGGCGAGGAACAGAATCATCGCGATGACACCCATCGAAAAGCACACCGTATTGACCTTGGCCGAAAGCTGACGCACGGTAAACATGTTGAGGCCGCGCCAATACACGCTGCGCAGGCTCTGCAGCAGCTTGATAAGCATGCCCGAGAGTCCCCAGAACAGCGCAAAGGTACCAACGGTAACCATAGCGGTCGTAATGCCAAACTGGCTCATGGCCTCTTGCAGCTTGCTGTCCGTCGCGGTTAGCGGGAATCCATCACGCAGCAGACGGTAATAGGCCACGCCCACCAGCACCACGCCCACGGCAAAAATGGCAATCGCGATCCAGGGGTTGCGTGTCTTGATGCTCTCGTTGCGACGCTCGGCACCCATAAGCTCGATGAGTTTGGTACGACGAACGGCACGAAGGTTCAGCAGTAGCGTGAGCACAAACATTACGAGCATGCAGGCAAGGGTCAGGTTGAACGCATGCACCGAGAAAAAGAAGTGGAAATTGGCAATCTGTGTCTTAAAGAGCGAGGCCGTAAAGAACGTCATGAGCTGGGAGAGTCCCACACCCAGCACAATGCCGGCGACAAAGGCCACGACCGATACTATCACGGTCTCGAGCGCCATGATCGTGGCGACGCGCCCGCGCCCCATGCCGAGCACCTGGTACAGGCCAAACTCCTTCTTGCGGCGTTTCATGATGAAGTTATTGGCATACACCATCAAAAAGGCCATGACACCGGCCAAAAAATACGTCAGGTAGCCGAGCATGCTGCCCATAACCTGCGCCAAGCCCTCTTCATCGATTCCGGCGATGTCGACCTGCATCGAGATGGTGTTAAAGGCATAGAAGACCGTGACGCCCAGAGTGAGCGTCAAAAGGTAGACGAGGTAGTCGCGGCCGGCGCGGCGGACGTTGCCCCAAGCGAGTTTACAGAGCATCGGAGCCCTCACCGCCCATCATGGCAACGACCTCCATAATGCGGTCGAAGAACTCTCGGCGATCGGTGTCGCCGCGGCGCAGCTCGGTGAAGATCTTGCCGTCGCGGATAAACAGCACACGGCTCGTGTAGCTGGCGGCAAAGCTATCGTGCGTGACCATGAGCACCGTGGCGCGCAGGCGGCGATTCAGGGCCTCCAGGCTCTCGAGCAGCAGGCGAGCGCTCTTGGAATCGAGGGCGCCGGTAGGCTCGTCGGCCATGATCATGGTGGGGTCGGTGACGAGCGCACGAGCCGCGGCAACGCGCTGCTGCTGACCGCCGGACATCTGGTAGGGATACTTGTCGAGCACCTGACTAATGGACAGACGCGCGGCCACATCCTGCACTCGGGTCGAGATCTCTGCCGAGTTTGTGCGGGCGATGGTGAGCGGCAGGGCGATGTTCTCGCGTGCCGTGAGCGTATCGAGCAGGTTGGAGTCCTGGAAGATAAAGCCGAGCTCCTCGCGGCGGAACTGCGAAAGCTTAGCCTGCTTCATGCGTGTTACGTCCTGCCCGTTGATGCGGATCGTGCCACTTGTGGCGCTATCGATGGTCGACACGCAGTTGAGCAACGTCGACTTGCCCGAGCCCGAAGCGCCCATGATGCCAACAAATTCGCCGCGGTTGACGGTAAAGCTGACGTCGTTGAGCGCGCGGGTCACGTTGCCCAGCGCTCCATATACTTTTTCGAGATGCGCGACCTCCAGTACCGGGGTCGCCATGTGCGTGGTTTGCATACCGAGTCCTTTCTTGCGATTAGTCTACGGCATCTATAGTCGCAAGAAGACGAGTCGGCTACCATCGATATGGCTTACGCTTGCCTTACCGTTGTGTAAGGTACGGGTAGCTAGCCTGCCACGCGTTGATGTTGAGAGAGGACTCCTGTTGAAGACTGTTCATGTTGCCGCTGGGATCATTCGCAAGGATGGATCTGATAAGCTGCTTGCCGTGCAGCGCGGCTACGGCGACATGCAGGGACTTTGGGAGTTTCCCGGCGGCAAGCTCATGCGCGGCGAGACACCCGAGGACGCCGTGCGACGCGAGCTCATGGAAGAGCTGCAGGTAAAAGTCACCAACCTGCGCGATTTCTATACCGTTGAGTATGACTACCCCGATTTTCATCTCTCCATGGAATGCTACTACTGCTCGCTGACCAAAGGGTCTGGCGAGCCCCAGAAGCACGACCGCCAGCTCGATATCCGCTGGATTCCGCGTACCTCGCTTGCCACGGTGGAATGGATGCCCGCTGACAAGGGGCTCATTGATGCCCTGATTGAGCTGAAGGAAGATCGGCTTGAGGCCAACGGCACTGCCAACGACGCCGAGGCCACCACGACCGACGAGCCCGCTTCCAAGCCCAAGCGCGCACCTAAGCGCCGCAGCAAAAAGCGTCCCAAGCCCGGTCTGCTCGACGGCATCGATACCTCGGACCTTTCCGCCGACGAGCGCGAACTGGTGCGCCGTCGCGCCGCCATCAAAAAGTCAATGAAGGGCAACAAGCGCGCCAACACCAAGCCCGAGCTGCTCGTACGACAGCGCCTGCGCGCAGCGGGCCTTACGGGCTATCGTTTGGAATGGAAGGTACCCGGCAAGCCCGACATCGCCTTTCCCGGGCGGAAGATCGCCATCTTCGTCAACGGCTGCTTTTGGCACCGCTGCCCCAAGTGCAACCCCAGCCAGCCCAAGCGCAACGTTGAGTTTTGGGAGGCAAAGTTCCGTCGCAACGTCGAGCGCGACCACGCTGCCGTGGCAGCACTCACTCAAATGGGCTGGACGCCCATAACCATCTGGGAATGCGAGCTCAAAAAAGACCGCATCGACACCACGATGGAAAAGGTCATCGAGCAGGTGCGCGCCGCAGAGCCGCAGCGCTAACAGCGAGCATTCACACGCTCCGCACGTCCGCGCCACATCCACGTCACAAACCTTAGAAAGCCCTTAAGCTCAAAACCTTTCAAGAGTGTTACTCGATAGCTTTTACCTGCGGTTTCATCGCAACGTCAAACCTCATTAAGCCTTTCTTTAGCACTTCCTTATCTGCACCCGCGGCATAATGTAGCCAACGCACGGGACCTAGCAGCACACCCCGCGCGCAACCTTTTGGTGGACATCGAGGAGGCCGCATAAGCATGCATTCTTCCAATGACGCAACACAGCAGCCATCCCTAAAACATGCAAATCTTTTCTCCTTCCCCCCGACACAGAGAAACGGCCTCCTCGACTCCCCCACCACAAAAGCCAAACGGTCAACCGACCAGAGCCACAACTTGCGAGCATCCTTCGAAAAGCTCCAAGCATCCCTAGACAAGGCGTTCCCCGAACAGGCAAGAGCAATCTAAGCCCATCGCGCTTTATACTGATGCCATGCGAAACATGGATCACATAGAATTGCACCGCGGAGGACGCGAGGAAGCGTTTCCCGAGACCGCCGAAGACTGGCCCTATATTGCCGAACGCGCAGAATTCGCTCGCTATCCGGGCAATTCCGTCCCCTGGCACTGGCATTCCGAAGTTGAGCTTTTCTACATGGAGCAGGGAGCGATTGACTATCGAACGCGCGCGGCTCATGAGCACGTACGCTTTGAGGAAGGGTCCGCCGGCTTTATCAACGGCGGCGTTTTGCACAGCACGCTGCAATCGCCCAATTCGGCGCCAGCCATTCAAATGCTGCATATCTTTCAGCCGTCGATGCTCGGCGATCCCGCGGGACGCCTTCAAAAGCGCTATATCAATCCTTTGCTGCAATGTCGAGGCGTCGATGTGCTCAAATGGTCGCCCACCAACCCCGACGATATGCCCTTTATCGATTTGCTAAAGAGTTCCTTTAACCACGACCTTCAACGGCCGCAGAACGAGATGGCGCTTCGGAATAGCTTGTCAGAGCTCTGGATTCAGATTTACGCCAAGGCCGAACCGCTCTTTTCCTCCGACAACGCCTCTTGGATGACCAACCGCGACGTACAGTTCAAGGCAATCCTGAACTATATCCGCGCAAACTATGCAGCCGCTATAGATGTGCCCCAAATGGCATCTGCAGCCGGCGTAAGCGAAAGAGAGTGTTACCGCATTATCGAAGCTTGCGCAGGAACGACCCCGGCGGCATATCTGCGCGCATACCGTATAAACCGTGCTTGCAAGCTCTTGGCACACACCACGCGAACGGTACAGACGGTCGCGCGCCAATGCGGCTTTGCGACAGCAAGCCATCTTGGCCAGGTATTTAAAGAACAAATGGGATGCACTCCTTCGAGCTATCGAGCAGCGAGGCAGAATCTCGATAGCACCAGACAGAAATCCCGCTAGCCTTTCTTCTGTCACCGCATCAAACTTGCAGGCAAACAACAGAGAGGAGCAATCATATGAAGCACTTTGACCATATCGTATTTGACGTTGATGGGACATTGGCAGATACAGAAGAAAGCGTTCTATCATCGCTTGTCCAGATTGTCCAAGAAGAGACCGGCAAAACGCTCCCCCGACACGAGCTTGAATTTGCCCTCGGCATACCCGGCAAGGATGCCCTTGAGAAACTTGGAATCTACTCGCAGGCAACGTTGGATCGCTGGTGCCAAGTTGCCGCCAGCTTTAAAAGCACCATCAGCGTGTTTCCAGGTTTGCTTGAAGTCATCGCAACACTCGCCAACAACGGCTGCAAACTTGGCATTGTCTCCTCACGTGCGCGCGACGAATACGCAAAAGAAATTGCACCCCTTGGTTTCGATAAGTATTTTGAGCACATCATCCTTGTCGAAGACACAACCGAACATAAACCCGCACCCGCACCCATGCTCGAATATCTCCGGCGTACGGGCGCGAATCCTGGCAACGTCGTCTACGTTGGCGACACCGTCTACGACGAACAATGCGCAACTTCGGCAGGGGTCAGTTTTGCCAGAGCAGCATGGGGATCACACCAAGACATCCCAAATGCCACCTACAACCTCGAAACCCCCAACGACCTGTTAACCCTAACAACCAAATAACCCACGCGTCCCACCCTTTCAGCCCCAACGCCACAAGGGCGACGACCTCGAGTAGGTCAACCTGGGAGGGACGAGGGCTTAGTTCCCCAATCTTTCCGCAGGGGGCAAAAAGCCTCGCCGCACGAAGTGCGCAACGAGGCTTTTTGCATGCCCGAGGACGATTGGGGAACTAAGCCATCGTCCCTCCCCGGGATATGTAGCGAGTCGGAGTACCCTTGCTGTTACTCTGCTTTGCCCACGGAGTTGAGGTTGGTCATGCGGATCTTAACCAGCTCGGTGATCTCACGCATACCCTCCTTGGCCGGCTTCTTGGGATCGAAGCAGGCAGGGTTCTCGGCCATGTAGGCCATGAAGCCCTTGGTGTAGGCCTGACGCAGCTCGGTAGCGTAGTTAACCTTGCAGATACCGTTCTTCACGGCCTCGGCGACCTGCTCATCGGGCACACCGGAGGTGCCGTGCAGAACCAGCGGCACGTCGACGGCGTCGCGGATGGCCTTGACCACGGACTGCTCGATGTGCGGATCGCTCGTGTACACGCCGTGGCTGGTGCCAACGCCAATAGCGAGGGAAGTGCAACCAGTGCGCTCAACAAACTCCTTGGCCTCGGCAGGATCGGTGTAGGGGCTCTCGCCCTCAACCGCGGGACCGTCGTCCTCCTTGCCGCCAACCTTGCCGAGCTCAGCCTCGACGGGCACGCCCATGGCGCGGCCAGCGTCGGCGACGGACTTGGTCAGAGCGATGTTGTCCTCGAAGGACTCGTGCGAACCGTCGATCATGACAGAGGTATAGCCAGTGCGGAAAGCCTGCATGCAGCGGTCATAGCCATCGCCGTGATCGAGGTGCAGAGCGACGGGCACGGAAGCGCGCTCGGCGGCAGCCTTGACCATGCCGTAGAAGTAGTCCAGACCAGCGGTCTTGATGGTGCCCGGGGTGGTCTGCATGATGACGGGGGACTTGGTCTCCTCGGCAGCAGCCAGAACGGCCATAACAAACTCGAGGTTCTCGACGTTGAACGCGCCGACGGCGTAGTGGCCGGCCTGAGCGTCCTTGAGCATCTTTTCGGTGGTAACAAGTGCCATGAGCGTTTGCTCCTCTCCCTCGCCCGCATCTGGACATCGGGCGTAGTCGTTCACAAGGCGTTTCACCTTGCGTTTTGCTGCGCCCATTGTATGAAAATCGACAGCGTCGCACGTATGAGATATCACCGGCACACAGGTCAAGACACTCGTTTTTGAAAAGCAAACGGAAGGGATTCGCGCCGGATCCGTCTATACGACATTGCAGTTTTCAAGCGAATCATCTTTCTTTTATAGAAAAGATAAGTAATCGAAAGGCGTTTTCTTACTTAAAAAGAAAATGAACGAAAATAGAGTCAACACAATTCCTGCAAATTTAAGTTGAGGATGGAGCAGCTATGGCCCATGCAACAACCCGAGCCTTCGCCGATGAGCGTCGCGCTGCCATCATGGAGATGCTCGAACATAACGCCTCGGTGCAGGTGGCAGAAATCGCCCAGACCTTTGGCGTGTCCTCCGTTACCGCCCGTGCCGACCTAGACGCGCTCGCCGAGTCCGGCAAGCTGCGCCGCACGCATGGTGGCGCTGTGTCGCTCCAGAAGCGACTGACCGTATCCACCCAGGATCGCCGCATCAATGTCAACGTCGCCGCCAAGCAGGCCATCGCGCAAAGCGCCATCGAGCTCGTCAATGACGGCGACACGCTGCTCGTCGACTCGGGCACCACGGCGCTCGAGTTCGTCCGGCTCCTCGCCCAGCGCGATGGCATCACCGTCATCACGGCCGACATTACCATTGCCGATTACATCGACGAGAGCATGCCCTCGGTCGATGTCGTCATGTTGGGCGGGGCACTGCGCAAAGGCCATCGTTATTTGTACGGACCGCTCACTATGCAGGCGCTCCAAATGGTCCATGCCGATCTGGCCGTCATGTGCCCCGGTGCCTTTGTCCCCAGCTGCGGCTTTACGACCGACTTTCCGCAGATGGCCGAAACCAAAGCGGCTATGGTCGGTACCGCCCGTCAAAGCGTCGCCCTCATGGACGCCAGCAAGGTTAACGGACGCGGCATGTACCGCTTTGCCAAGCTGACCGATGTCGACACCATCGTGATGGACCGTGATCCCGATGGCGCCGTCGCCACCTCAATCGCCGAGACCGCCGACGACGCCCGCCCAAATCTCGTCATCGCCGGCGCTTAAACAAAAACCACCACAAAGGTGCCTGTCCCCTTTGTGGTGGTTGTGATGGCTGAGCGTCAAAAGTGAACGTGTCGCTACTTGGAAAGCTCGTCGGCGAGGGCCTCGATCTGAGCGCGCGAGGCGTCGTTGAGCGAGCCCAGCACAGTCACCTTGTTCTGCGCCAGGGTGATGTCCTTCATGCCCTCGAGCTCCTTGGTCATAACCTTGGCAGCTGCAGGCGCCCAGGAACCGGCCTCGACAAGCGCCACGGTACGGTTCTGATAGGCGTGCCCGGCAAGCGTGTGGATAAAGGTGCTCATGAACGGGAAGATCTCGCCCTGATAGGTGATGGAGGCAAGCACCAGACGGTCATAGCGGAACGCATCCTCAACGGCCTCGGCCATGTCGTCGCGAGCCAGGTCAAAGACGGAGACCTTCTGGCCGCGGGCCTCGAGAGCAGATGCGAGCTCCTCAACGGCAGCCTTCAGATGGCCGTACACGCTCGCATAGGCAATCGTGATGCCCTCGTCCTCGGGCTGATAGCTCGACCAGGTGTTGTAGGTGTCGAGGTAGTAGCCCAGATTCTCGGTAAGAACAGGACCATGGAGCGGGCAGATGATCTGGATGTCCAGGCCGGCGGCCTTCTTGAGCACGGCCTGCACGAACTTGCCGAACTTACCGACGATGCCAAAGTAGTAGCGGCGCGCTTCGCAAGCCCAGCCTTCCGGGTCCTCGATGTCGTTAGCACCGAACTTGCCAAAGCCGTCGGCACTAAAGAGTACCTTGTCGGTGGACTCGTAGGAGAAAATCACCTCGGGCCAGTGAACGTTGGGAGCGCCGACAAACGTTAGGCTGTGACCGCCCAGATCGAGCACGTCGCCCTCTTTGACGACCATTTTGCGCTCGGGGTAGTCGGTGCCAAAGTAGTTGACCATCATGCGGAAAGCACCCACGCTGGCCACAATCTGTGCCTGGGGATAGCGCTCCATAAAGGCGGCGATACCGGCGGAGTGATCGGGCTCCATGTGATGAACAACCAGGTAGTCGGGCGTACGGCCATCGAGCGCGGCCTCGAGGTTGCCGAGCCACTCGTCGACAAAGCCAGCGTCGACCGAATCGGCGACAGCGATTTTATCGCCCAAGATAACGTAGCTGTTGTATGCCATACCGTTCTCGGACACGTCGTACTGGCCCTCGAACAGGTCAATGTCGTGATCGTTGACGCCAATGTAGCGGATATCCTTGGTGATCTCCATCAGGCAAAGCCTCCTAGATAGACAAAAGAACCCGTCTATCATAGCACTCGCCTTTAGAGCCACGGCTATCTGCTAGCATCCCTACCGATTGTTATTGAAATGCGATAAAGCGCCGTTTACCTGCACAAACTATGCGCGCGGTGCCGCCGTACTATGTCGAATGATGAGCCGGCCGGGAATACGAATGGCAACAGTTTTGCCCGCCGTACCCGCCTCGGGAACCGCATGCTCAAACACCTCGCGTCCGCGCTGATGTAGATCGAATCGCACGGTCGTGAGCTCGTTGTGTGCCACAAAATCATCGAGCGAATCGTCGACGCCCACCACGCTCACGTCCTCGGGCACACGCAGGCCGCTATCGCGCAGCGCCGCAATTGCGCCGTTTGCCATCTGGTCGTTTGCCGCGTAAATCGCCGTCATGGTGTGATCGTGCTCGGCCAGGTGCCTGCCGGCCTCGTAGCCGCTGTTGGCAGACCAGTCGCCCTCGAGCGGCTCTGCCGGCTCGATGTGTTTACGCTCGAGTGCATCCTGCCAACCGGCGCGACGAAATTGTTCGTCGACCGAGAACGACGGGCCGCCAATATAGCGAATCTGCTCGTGTCCCAGCTCAAACAGGTGATCCATAAGCAATAGCGAGCAGCCGTAATGATCGGAGTCGACCGTGGTCACCCGCGGGTGCGCGTACATGGTAACGATGACCGTGCCAATGCCCGGCAGTGGATCAAACGTCTCAAAATCGGGCGCCATGCGACTCATGCCGATGATGATGCCGTCCACCGGCAATGCGGCCATACGACGCGTGGCTTCGGCAAGCGAAAACTCCTCGGTCTTGGACATCTCGACCAGCGTGATGGCGCAATTATGCTCGCGAGCAGCACTGGCGATGCCGTCGATCATTGAGAGGTTGCCAAACTTGGTGACATCGTTGACGCACAGGCCGACCGAATGGTAACGGCCGTCGCGCAGCGAGCGACCGGCATAACTCGGACGAAAGCCGAGCTCTTGCATAGCGGCCTGCACGCGCTGGCGCGTCTGCTCGTTAACGTTGGGCAAGCCGTTGGCGACGCGCGAAACCGTCTGCTGCGAAACGCCAGCAGCGCGGGCGACGTCGGCCATGGAGACCGGACGCGTACCTGTATCGTTGGACGGGCGCCTTGCCACAGGATCACCTTCACCCTTGCGAGATCTGAATAGCGTGAATGCCGGCCCGGGCAGGAGTTTAGCCCGCGCCGAGGCCCGCTATCGTCGGACGCATGTTAACGTACTCTACTTTTTCAATCCGCATCTCTTCTGCTTTATAAGTCCATACGGCAATACCGTTCACGGCTGAATTTCTACCGATTACCAGATTCTCAAAAAGTGACAAGAGTTGTGTTATGAGTACGTTAACATAGCCCGTAACGTGCGGTATCGTGAACACTTGATTCACGCCGCTTCAAGTTGTTAACGTACTCATAACGACGCAAAACTCGCCCGTGCGCACCAAGGAAAGGACTCCCATGACCACCCCCGACGAAAAGACATTCGCCACGCTCACCAAGCTGTTTGAGGAGGAGTTTGGGCCCATCGAAGACCGCCAGGTGCTCTATGTGCACGCGCCCGGCCGCTCCGAGATCAGTGGCAACCACACCGACCACGAGGGCGGCCACGTCATCGCCGGCTCGCTCGATGTCGCTGTCGACGGCATCGCCGTGGCAACCGACTCCAACAAGGTCCGCGTCGCCGACGAGGGCTATCCCACGTTTGAGATCACGCTCGACACGCTGGGTATTCAAGAGTCCGAGAAGGGCACGTCTGCGAGCCTCGTCCGCGGCATGGCCCACGAAATCGCTGCTCTGGGCGTTGAGCCCCAGGGCTTCGACTTCGCCTTCACCTGCTCTGTCCCCTCGGGCGGCGGCCTTTCGAGCTCTGCTGCTGTCGAGGCGGCATACGGTCGCGCCATGGAGACGCTCTGGGGCGCACCCGCCATCGAGCCCGTCGCGCTCGCCCAAATGAGCCAGCGCACCGAGAACAACTACTATGGCAAGCCCTGCGGTCTGATGGACCAGGCCGCTGTGTGCCTGGGCGGCCTTGCCTACATGGACTTTGAGGACCAGGCTCAGCCTAAAACCCAGAAGCTCGAACTCAACTTTGAGGATCACGGCTATGCGCTCGTGCTCGTTAAGGTTGGTGCCGACCACGTGGCCGCCACCGACGATTACGCTGCCGTTCCGCGCGAGATGCAAGACGTCGCCGCCGAGTTTGGCAAGGCACGCCTGTGCGAGGTCGATGTTGCCGATTTTGACGCCAAGCTCCCCGAGCTGCGTGCCAAACTGGGCGACCGTGCCTGCCTGCGCGCCGTTCACTACTGGTACGAGAATGGCCTGGTCGATAAGCGCTGGGCGGCCCTGAACGCCGGCGACATCGATCAGTTCCTGGTCCTGACGCGCGAGTCCGGCGCCAGCTCTGCCATGTACCTGCAGAATGTCGTTGCCAAGCTGGGCTCCGAGCAGCCTTCCATGTATGCCCTGGCGCTGGCCGAGCACGTGCTCGACGGCCGCGGCGCCGTTCGTATCCACGGTGGCGGCTTTGGTGGCACCATCCAGGCCTTCGTGCCGCTCGACCTGGTCGACACCTTCATCGCCAAGATGAACGGCTGGCTGGGCGAAGGCTCTGCCCGTCACTACGCCATCTCTGACAAGGGGGCTTACGCGGCATGGCTGTAATGACTGACGTGCGCGAGGCCGCGCAGAACCTGATCGAGTACGCTATCCACCGATCGATGATCGGCCAGGACGATCGCATCTGGGCATACAACACCATTTTGGAGTGCATCGGCGCCACGGGCCCCGCACTCGACATGGCTTGGGCGCTCAAGACCGAGAAGATTTCGCTCTTGCACCCCGATACACTCCCCGACTTCGACCTAGAGGGCACGCTTGCTGTGCTTTCCGAGGCCGCCGTTGCCAACGGCGCTGCCGAGGACACGGCGTCGGGCCGCGACCGCATCGCCATGCGCATCATGGGCGCACTCATGCCGAGGCCTTCGGTTGTAAACGAGGAGTTCAACGGCCGCATGGGCGTCAACGAGCCCCGCGCCGCGACCGACTGGTTCTACGGTCTGTGCTGCGACGCCGGCTACGTGCGCCGCGCCGCCATCGCGCGCAATATCAAATGGAGCACCCCCACCAACTGGGGCGACCTCGAGATTACCATCAACCTGTCAAAGCCCGAAAAGGACCCGCGCGATATTGCCGCGGCCGGCGCCGCCAAAAACACGGGCGAGAAGTATCCCGCCTGCCAGCTCTGCATCGAAAACGAAGGCTATCCCGGACGCTCCGCTGCAGCCGACGGCGGCGCCCATCCCGCCCGCCAGAATCTGCGCGTTATCCCCATTAAGCTCGACGGCGAGCGCTGGGGCTTCCAATACAGCCCGTACGCGTACTTTAACGAGCACTGCATTGCCATGAGCTCCGAGCATCGCCCTATGCACGTTGACCGCAAGGGCCTGACGTGCCTGCTCGATTTTGTGGACCTGTTCCCGCACTACTTTATAGGCTCCAATGCCGACCTGCCCATCGTGGGCGGTTCGATTCTGTCGCACGACCACTTCCAGGGCGGCGCGCACGAGTTCCCCATGATGCATGCCACCGAGGTCTCGCAGTTTAGCGTGCCCGGCTTTGACCAGGTCAGCGGCACTGTGCTGCAGTGGCCGCTCTCGGTGCTGCGTCTGCGCTCGCACGACCGAGCCCAGCTGCTCGATGCTGCCGAAAAGATTATCCTCGCCTGGCGTGAGTGGACCGATGAGTCCGTGGGCGTCATCGCGCACACTGCCGACGGCGCGGCGCACAACACCGTGACGCCCGTCATCCGCCGCGTCGACTCCCGCGGCAATGCCGGCGGCGAGATCTACGAAGCCTACCTGGCGCTTCGCTGCAATATCACGACCGACGAGCATCCGCTGGGCGTATTCCACCCGCATGCCGAGTATCACCATATTAAAAAGGAGAACATCGGCTTGATTGAGGTCATGGGCCTGGCTATTCTGCCGCCGCGCCTGGTTCCCGAGCTTGGCGCTGTCCGTGAGCATCTGCTGGCGGCCAAAGCCGATGCCAGCTACGATCTTGCCAGCGCGCTCGAGGGCGACGACCTTTGCCGCAGCCACGCCGCATGGGCCAAGGACGTCTTTGCCCGCCGCGCCGACGAGCTTACGGCCGACAACGCCATCGATATCCTGCACGAAGAGGTCGGCGTGGTGTTTGGCCACGTGCTCGACAACGCCGGCGTCTTTAAGTGGGACGAAGCCGGCCGCGCCGCCCAACAGCGTTTTATCGACTCGCTATAGAGCACGGGCCCGAACGTTCAACAGCAGCCCGCACGACATAGCCACCTACACGACAACGGCGCCCGCCGGCAACATCGCCGACGGGCGCCGTTTTCTGATGCAAGGGTAGCTAATTTGCACCAAAACAAGGAGTGTTCCAAACTGCCGACAGAGAAGGAACGCTCCCAGGTGCCGACCTGAACACCCACATTATTCGATGGAAAAACGTGGTTGCCTCCCACATTATTCGATGGAAAAACGTGGTTTGCTCCCACATTTTTCGATGGAAAGACCAAGACGGTCTTATACTAACCATGATCGTTAGGGGGCAGTATGCAGCGACAGCTAATGGACGAACTCATCGCTTGGAAATCTAGGGCAAACCGCAAGCCCCTCCTGCTTAAGGGGGCCCGCCAGACGGGAAAAACCTGGCTTCTCAACGAATTCGCAGGCCAGCAGTATCAAAACGTCATCCGTTTCGACTTTATGCTCGAACCGGGCGCACGTTCGCTGTTCGACGGAAGCCTTGACCCCAAACGCATCATCTCCCAGATAGAGCTCCTGCGCGGCCAAACCATAACGCCGACAGACACGCTCATCATCTTCGACGAAATCCAAGAGGCACCGCGTGGCATCACCTCGCTCAAATACTTCAACGAGCTGGCGCCAGAATACCATATCGTGGCAGCCGGCTCCTATATGGGGCTCGCGCTCCGACGCGAAAACGAGTCGTTCCCCGTCGGCAAGATCGACCAGCTCACCATGCGCCCCATGGGGTTTGTCGAGTTCGTTCGTGCCGTCGATGGCGATCCGCTCGCAGATGCCATCCTTGCCGCAGACATGGACCTGCTGACAAACGTTTCCGAAAAGCTCGAGCGCCTGCTCAAGGAATACCTCGTTGTCGGTGGCATGCCAGAAGTTGTCTCCGCTTTCGCCGCCTCCCACGATTTCATCGAGGCCCGCAGGCTTCAGCAGCAAATCATCGAAGCTTATGAATCCGATTTTGGCAAGCATGCGCCAGCCCGCATCGTCGAGCGCATGAGGCTGGTTTGGAAATCCCTTCCCGGCCAGCTCGCAAAGGAAAACAAGAAGTTCGTCTACGGCGCGCTTCGTCCCGGGGCGCGCGCACGCGATTTTGAGGAAAGCCTCCAGTGGCTCATGGACTATGGAATCGTTCATAAGGTACCACGTGTTTCCGCCCTAAGAGCACCGCTCACAAGCTACGAGGATCTCTCGGGCTTCAAGCTGTTCTGCATCGACACCGGCATCCTCGGAGCACTCTCCGGCCTCACGCCAGCCATTGTTCTGAACGGGCCCGCTGTTTTTACGGAGTTCAAAGGCTCGCTGACCGAGCAATACGTCGCACAGGAGCTTTTGCTCCAAGGCAAAACTCCCGCGTATTGGTCATCCTCCTCCGGCAATGCAGAGACTGACTTTGCCATCGACCATGCGGGGACCGTGCTTCCGCTCGAGGTCAAGGCGGCAGAGAACCTCAAAGCAAAGAGCCTGAGGATTGCCTGCGAGAAGTTCAAGCTCGAGCGCTGCGTGAGAACATCGTTAGCGGCATATAGAGACGAGAGCACGCTCGTCAACATTCCACTCTGGGAGATTGGGCAAATCGACAAGCTGGCATAGGCGCTGTGGAGGGGGGGTGCTCCGTAAGGAGTGTCCCAAACTGCCGGCAGAAAAGGAACGTCCCTATCTGCCGCATTCCCGAAGCAAGGCAACGCCGATGTCTTGGCAACGGCAGCGAGCGGGCCGCATTTGAGGCAAGGTGACGTGAAATCAGAACCACCCTTAAAAAGGGTGGTTTGCTCTTAGGGTATAACCCACGGGCC
>ERZ809207.22-NODE-22-length-148923-cov-11.508665_pt1 | contig 148923 bp, 111 predicted proteins | sample MGYA00520515_ERZ809207 | MGnify/ENA primary metagenome ERZ809207 (study PRJEB31570, sample SAMEA3213009) | Homo sapiens | biome: human-gut; feature: human gut; material: fecal | place: Sweden | collected 2011 ... | reverse complement strand
ACAACTTTTTTATTTTCCTTTGCGTTTATGTCTCAGGCCTGATTCGAAGATCGGCATCTTTCGACCGCGCAAGTGATATAATACTAAATCAGTCGTTAAATGTCAACACTTTTTAAGGGCAGATAATGTATTTAATTCTATACATCATCTGCCCCTGTTTTTTCTATATCTACATGATCATATGCAGTTTACTTAATATTAAGTTTGCCCTTGAGCTCGTTCCAGTTATCACTCAGATTAGCCTTGTTGGGTGCCGTAAGAAAAAAGAACTGTAACTTAATCTTCTCACCCTTTACCATGAATACATTGCCGCCGCTACTCTTCCACGGATACGTCTTAGTCCAATTGGTACCATCAAAAAACAAAGGATCAGAGTCCTTCGTCTTCCAGTATACAACAAAATATACAGTATATGCTTTATGTCTCTGGCTTATGTCACTGTTCTTTCCATACTCATTATAATCTCCAAGCCCCACTATTGTCATATATGGCTCATCATCTGCCGTCTTAAGTATATCATTTGCAAAATCTGTCCCTATAAGAGACACATCATTGTTCTTGGCATTAACAGCCACATTGGCAGCCTGTGCAACTCCACCTTCGGCATAAGCCTCAGCCATCTTAGACTGTGTTGCAGTCATAATGTTCTTGGCAGCTAATATATCCTGTGAATCCTTTGCCTTATCTATATAGCCAAGCAAGGCAGGTACAAGAATGGCAGCAAGAATAGCCAGTATAACAAGCACCACTATTAATTCAACCAAGGTAAAACCTTTATTATTTCTTTCTTTCAAATAACATCACCCCAAAATCCAATATATACATATTAACGATTTAATTTATACATAATTACTATATTATATTTTTGTATTTTTCTCAAGAAAAAAAACATGTGAATAGAGCAGCAAAAAAATATGCGAATAGAGCAGCAACCATTTGAAATTGCCTGTTTGGTAACGCCCCCTCGTTTACACTCGGCGGCAAGTCGTCAGCACCATTCTAAATGTGTCTTCGACACTTGGTGCTTCCTACGGCAAGGGTTGCTGCAACGTAACGATGTCTCAGACATCATTACAATAAATAGAGCAGCATCCACTTGAAATTGCCTGTTTGGTATTGCCCCCTCTTATTAATAGAAAATGTGCCGTAGGACATACGGCACATCTTTTACACGATTATCTCAAGGGCTTCTGTCACAGAAGCTACTCCTATAACCTTCATTCCCTCTATTTTTTTCATTTTATCCTTATTGGACTTTGGTATTACACAGGTGGTGAATCCCATCTTCTGTGCTTCATAAACCCTCTGCTCCGCTGCCGATACAGCACGCACCTCACCGGACAGTCCCACCTCGCCAAAGGCTACCAGGTGTTCATCAACAGGCCTGTTCCTATAGCTTGACACAATGGCATATATTATACCAAGATCTGAGGATGGGTCATCAAGTCTTATTCCTCCTGCAATATTTACATAAGCATCACAGCCTGACAGTATAAGCCCTGCCCTCTTCTCAAGGACTGCCAGCAGGAGGTTGACCCTGTTGTAATCAAGTCCCACTGCCGTTCTTCTTGGCAGATTAAAGTTTGTCTGGCTCACCAGTGCCTGTATCTCTATAAGAAGCGGCCTGGTTCCCTCCATGGAGCATACTACCACAGAACCGGATGACGCCTCCGGTCTTCCATCCAGCATAACCTGTGATGGATTATTCACCTCTGCAAGCCCCGTCTCGGTCATTTCAAATACACCTATCTCATTTGTAGAGCCAAATCTGTTCTTAACAGCCCTCAAAACCCTGAAACCTGCATTCCTGTCACCTTCAAAATAGAGAACCGTATCCACCATATGCTCAAGATTTCTCGGACCGGCAACAGTTCCCTCCTTTGTTACATGTCCTACTATGAATATGGCAATACCCATCTGCTTGGCTATACGCATAAGTCTGGCTGTAACTTCCTTTATCTGGGATATACTCCCTGGTGCAGAGGATATGTCATCTGTTATCATTGTCTGAATGGAGTCTATGATCATTACGTCAGGTCTGGCCTTCTTAAGATAATCCTCCACATATGCCAGCTCATTTACGCACAGCAACAACATATCCTTGGAAAATGTCCCTATCCTTTCAGCTCTCATCTTGATCTGGGACATGGACTCCTCTCCCGATACATAAAGAACAGTCTTGCCTGCCTCGGTGATATTTCTGCACATCTGTAATAAAATTGTAGACTTACCTATACCGGGATCTCCACCTACCAGCACAAGAGAGTCCCTTACTATTCCCCCACCAAGCACTCTGTCCAGCTCTGCAAATCCTGTTGTAAATCTTACTTCGTCTGTTTTTTCCACCTGTAAAATGCTTGTAGGCGCTATAGCTTCCCTCATAAGAGTCTGCTTCTTAGCGCCTACTACTACCTTTTCCTCGCAAAATGTATTCCAGGACTTGCACCCAGGGCACTGCCCCATCCATTTTGCAGATTCAAAACCGCATTCCTGGCAGAAAAATATCTGTTTTTCCTTTGCCATATATGCTCCTATTATTCAACTACTTTCTTTACATCAACCTTAACTGCCCTGCCCGGCTCAAGATCTACACTTATATTGAGTTTTCCTCCAAGGTTTGTCTTATCCTTGCCTGCATAGATCTCATCAATATGTATCTTGTATTCTGTCTCCGCTTCAAGCTCAAGTGTGATAGACGATGTCTCAGGTCCCTCAACAACAAATGAAACGTCTGACTCTGATGACTTGAAATCATGTACCGCTGTTCCCGGAACTGACTCATATACAAATGTACCGTTCTTCTCAAGCTTTGTTATCTCATTAAAAGTCTTAATCTTATAAATATCGCCCTGAAACTCGAAATTATCCTTCTTGGTCTTTGACTTAAGCTCGTAATTACCGAAATCAAGACTGCCCTCTCCTGCTATTATAAGATCATTAACTACTGCCATAATGTTCATCCTCCTGTGTATACTATATGGTTACCCCTACCTTTGTTCGGCGGTATTTTATGGGAACATTCCCTTAGTTCATTATCGTATGTACAATCCATACAAAACTTTTCTTACTTATTATACAATATTTACATGGTTCTGGCTATATGAAAACCATGTAAATATTGTGTTTTTATATTTATTTAATTATTTGCTCTTTATCTTTTTTGTTTTGTTCACGAACTTAACCTTATCATTCCTTACAGTGATCAGCACGTTGTCTCCCTGCTTCACATTTTCCTTAAGAATCTCCTCGGCAAGCCCGTCCTCAACGTAAGTCTGGATAGCACGCTTCAATGGTCTTGCACCGTATTTCTTGTCATAGCCCTTGTCAAATATATACTTCTTCAAGGTATCACCGTATCTGAGTTCTATTCCAAGCTGATCTGCGGTACGCTTCTTAAGCTCTTTAAGAAGAAGATTGCAGATATCCATAACATTTTTCTCAGAAAGTGCTCTGAATACGATTATGTCGTCAATTCTGTTGATAAATTCCGGTTTGAAACTGCGTTTAACTTCTTCCATAACATTAGACTTCATGCTTTCATGCTCTTTTTCTGCATTATTATCTGATACAAAGCCCAACTTCTTAGGGTCAATGATACGCTCCGCACCTGTATTTGAAGTCATGATAAGTATGGTATTTTTAAAATCCACCTTTCTTCCCTGAGAATCGGTTATATGTCCGTCATCAAGCACCTGTAATAGTACATTAAACACATCCGGATGAGCCTTTTCAATCTCATCAAATAATATCACGGAGTAAGGATTTGTCCTTACCTTCTCGGAAAGCTGACCGCCTTCTTCAAAGCCTACATATCCCGGAGGTGATCCTATGATCTTGGACACACTGTGTTTCTCCATATATTCCGACATATCAACTCTTATAAGAGCGTCTTCACTGCCGAACACTGCCTCTGCCAGAGCCTTTGAAAGCTCTGTTTTACCTACACCTGTAGGTCCAAGGAACAGGAAAGAACCAACCGGTCTCTTAGGATCTTTAAGTCCCACACGGCTCCTCTTCACAGCCCTGGCAACACAGGATACAGCCTCCTCCTGACCGATAACCCTTTCATGCAGCACTTCCTCAAGCCTTGCAAGCCTGTGGGACTCCCCCTCAGTAAGCTTATTTACAGGGATCTTGGTCCACACCGCAACTACCTGGGCTATGTCCTCACCGGTCACCACCAGATTCTTCGCTGATTTTTCGCCATTTACAAGTCTGTGGATCCTGTTCTCAAGCTTTCTCTGTTTGCCGGTTATCATGCCTGCCGTCTCCAGATCACCGCTTACCAGTACGTCCTCCAACTCATCATTAAGGTTCTTTATCTCAAGCTCAAGGTCTTCAACCTTTCTTCCCTTATCGGAAAATCCCAGACGCTTTCTTGCACACGCCTCATCCATAAGATCTATCGCCTTATCCGGGAGAAATCTGTCACTTATATACCTGATGGACAGGTCCACCGCCTCTTTGACAGCCTCATCACTTATGGTAAGCTCATGGTGCTGCTCATAGCAATGCCTGAGTCCCTTTAATATATCAACAGCCTCATCTCTTGTGGGTTCCTCCACATACACCGGCTGGAAACGCCTCTCAAGGGCAGCATCCTTCTCTATATACTTTCTGTACTCCGCCATGGTGGTGGCACCTATCATCTGGATCTCACCTCTGGACAGAGCCGGCTTAAGTATATTGGAAGCGTCTATTGCCCCCTCTGCTCCACCGGCGCCTATAATTGTATGAAGCTCATCTACAAATAATATGATATTGCCGTCAGCCTTAACCTCCGCCATCACTTTCTTGATACGTTCCTCAAATTCTCCTCTGTACTTGGAGCCTGCCACCATGCTGGAAAGGTCAAGGGATATGAGCTTCTTGCCCTTTACCGTATCAGGCACGTCACCTCTTGCTATCATATAAGCAATTCCTTCAACTACGGCTGTCTTTCCTACCCCCGGCTCTCCCACCATACATGGGTTGTTCTTCATTCTCCGGCTAAGGATCTGCATTACTCTCTCAATTTCCTTTTCCCGGCCTATAACAGGGTCCAGTCTTCCCTCAAGAGCTTCCTTCGTAAGATTCTTTGAATACATCTTAAGGGTAGGTGTCTGGTTCTTCTTGCCGGAATTTTTCTTTCCGGACATACTACTCTCCTTCTTCGCCTCTGAAGGACTCATCCCACACACTATGAGAGTATCTGCCTTTATCTTCTGTATATCAGCCTTACAGCTCAAAAGGAGCTTATAGGCAAGACATTCCCTGTTATCTATAATAGCCAGAAGCAAATGCTCAGAGCCTATCTCTCTGTCCACAAGCTGTCTTGCAATCTTTCCGGCATCCTCGATCACTGCCTTGGCTTTCTCGGTATACTCACCCTTTCTGCTTCCTGTCCCCTTCGGAACCTTCACCAGATCCTTGTACACTGCAAGCACGTTCTGCATGGTTGCTTTATTCTCAGATAATATAGAATGTGCTGTAATATCTTCCGTATCCAACATGGAAAGGAGAATATGCTCACTTCCCACGAAACCGTTGCCTAACTTCTTCGCTGTTGTCTTGGCATGTTCAAGCATATCTTTCGTAGGTTCATTAAATTCCAGTTTCATATTAAGATCACCTGCTTTATATTTTTACACATAAGGATATCTTCATATCCCTTGGGTATTTACAACAAAGGGCTCTGTAAATCCTTACAATAAACAGAGCCCCTCAATGCTATTTCATCCCACTTTACTGTTCGTCTATGGCCTTACCGATATCATGGCGCATATACTTGTTATCAAAGCTTATCCATTCTGTAGCTGCATAAGCGTTCTTTCTCGCCTCAAACAAATCCTTGCCTGTGGCTGTAACACCCAGCACACGGCCGCCGTTTGTAACGATCTTATCCCCGTCAAACTTTGTTCCTGCATGGAACACATAGTATCCGTCCTTATCCTTAAAGGTCTCAAGTCCCGAAATAGGAAGTCCTTTCTTGTAAGAAACAGGATATCCGTCAGACGCCAGGACTACACATACTGCTGCATTGTCCTCGAACTGAAGATCTATCTTATCAAGAGTTCCGTCTATACATGCCTCGAACACATCTATGATATCGTTCTTCATTCTAGGAAGCACTACCTGTGCCTCAGGATCTCCGAATCTTGCATTGTACTCAAGAACCTTAACACCCTTTGGTGTGATCATAAGTCCGCAGAACAGAACGCCCTTAAACTCTCTTCCCTCTGCACTCATGGCTGCTATGGTCGGCTTGTAGATATGCTCCATACAATATTCATCTATCTCTTTTGTGTAGAATGGGCTTGGTGAAAATGTTCCCATTCCGCCTGTATTAAGTCCTGTGTCTCCGTCACCTGCACGCTTGTGATCCTGTGCTGATGTCATAGGCTTGATAGTTTTGCCGTCACAGAAGCAGAGTACAGAAACCTCACGGCCTGTCATGAATTCTTCTATTACCATGGTATTTCCGGCATTTCCAAAGTGCTTGTCAAGCATTATCTCCTTAACTCCTGCCTTCGCCTCTTCAAGTGTGTTACAGATAAGAACACCCTTTCCGAGAGCCAGCCCGTCTGCCTTAAGTACTATAGGCATGTCAGCAGTCTCAAGATACTTTATTGCTTCATCAGGATCGGTGAAGTTCTCATATGCTGCTGTAGGGATACCATATTTCTTCATAAGATCCTTGGAGAATGCCTTTGAGCCCTCAATAATGGCTGCATTTGCCTTTGGTCCGAAAGCTCTGATGCCTGCCTCGTTGAACGCGTCAACGGCACCTGCAACAAGTGGATCATCCGGTGCAACCACAACCAGATCTATCTCTTTTTCCTTTGCAAATGCTACCAGCTTGTCAAACTCCATTACACCAATATCAACGCACTCAGCCAGATCTGCTATTCCTGCGTTACCCGGTGCACAATATATCTTTGAAACCTTACTGCTCTTTGAAATACTTGTAATTATGGCGTGCTCCCTGCCGCCACCGCCTACAACCAATATCTTCATATGACATCTTCCTCCTTTAAACATCAGCTGAATATCAGCCCATTTAAAATTTGCCTTCATAGGTATTGCCCCCTCCCATTATGGGTAACGCCCCCTCGTGTACACTCGGCGGCAAGTCGATTGTACCATTCAAATATGCGTTTTCAACGCATGGGCACAATCTCTGGGTAACGCCCCCTCGTTTACACTCGGCGGCAAGTCGATTGTGCCATTCAAATATGCGTTTTCAACGCATGGGCACAATCTCTCGGCGGCATATCGTCGGTACCATTTTATATGCATCTACGATGCATGGGTACCTCCTCTCGGCAAAGGGCTGACGCTGCATGTCAAGTTTTCATATAAAACTTGACACAATCTGTATACTATGGGATTAATCTTCTACAACAGTTACTCCGTCTGTTACCCTGACCTTGCCATGGGCGATCTTGTCAATAACCGCCGGAAGAAGCTTCCATTCTGCCTGCTCCATAACTCTTCTCTGAAGAATTTCCGGTGTATCTCCATTCTCCACCGCTACTGCCTTCTGCATGATGATAGGACCTGTATCTGTCCCCTTGTCTACAAAGTGGACTGTAGCTCCAACCACCTTGACACCTCTCTTTAAGGCTGCCTCATGAACCTTAAGCCCATAGTAGCCCGTCCCGCAAAATGCCGGTATTAATGATGGATGTATATTTATGATCTTATTAGGATATGCATCTATGACAGCCTCCGGTATGACCACAAGATAGCCTGCCAGTACTATAAGATCCACCTTGAGTGAGTTTAAGGTATCAAGCAATGCCTGATTAAACTGTGCTCTGTCCTCATAATCCTTAGGAGCCACCACCAGCGCCTCTATACCTGCTTTCTTCGCTCTCTCCAGGGCAAATGCATTCCGGTTATTGCTTATAACCGCTGTTATCTCTGTATCTTTTATTCCTCCGTCAGCAACTGCGTCTATGATGGCCTGCAGATTGGTTCCGCCGCCGGATACAAGAACTGCAATCTTTAGCATAATTCTACTCCCTTTTCACCTGCTGCCACCGAGCCGATAACATATGCCTTGTCACCTGTAAGCTCAAGAGCCTTAAGGGTCTTGTCAACATCTGCCGGATCAACAGCGATACACATACCAATACCCATGTTGTATGTGTTGTACATCATCTGCTCTTCAATATCTCCTGTCTTTGCCAGGAGTTTAAATATTGCAGGGACCTCATAAGAATCCTTCTTGATCTTCGCTACTACTCCATCAGGTAACATTCTTGGGATATTCTCATAGAATCCGCCGCCTGTGATGTGGCTGCAACCCTTTATCTTAACGCCTGCGTTCTTAACAGACTTAAGTGCCTTAACATATATTCTTGTAGGTGCAAGGAGAGCCTCACCGAGAGTTGTGCCAAGCTCATCATAGTATGTGTCCAGTGCTTCCTTTGTCATATCAAACACCTTACGGACAAGTGAGAAGCCGTTGCTGTGTACACCCGTTGAAGCAATACCGATAAGAGTATCACCAGGCTTGATATCCTCGCCTGTTATAAGATCCTTTCTCTCTACAACGCCCACTGCAAATCCTGCAAGGTCATATTCCTCTTCCTTCATAAGACCCGGATGTTCTGCTGTCTCGCCGCCTACTAAAGCAGCCTCACTCTGGATACATCCTTCCGCAACACCCTTTACGATGGTCGCGATCTTCTCAGGATAGTTCTTACCGCATGCAATGTAATCAAGGAAGAATAACGGTTCTCCGCCTGAACATGCAATATCATTTACACACATTGCAACTGCATCTATTCCTATGGTATCATGCTTGTCCATAATGTAGGCAAGCTGAACCTTTGTTCCGCATCCGTCTGTTCCGGACAACAACACTGGATCTTCCATATCCTTTATCTTGTTTAAGCTGAACGCTCCGGCAAATCCGCCAATGCCACCCAGCACCTCCGGTCTCATTGTCTTCTTAATGTGTTCCTTCATTAACTCTACAGATTTGTATCCTGCTTCAATATCCACGCCGGCATTCTTGTAATCCATTGTATATTGCCCTCCTGTTTATTAATTGGTATTTTGTCTTTATTTGCAAATACATAATAATACTCCCATAGATTATAATTTATTCAGTCTGCTTTGTAAAGGAAGTAATTGCCTAACTTTACCTGATATGCTAAAATATTCACAGTAATTTGGGTCAGAAACTATATTATTGATTTAGTATTATAAAAGGGGATATTATGACAAATAACAGACTAAACATCGGACTGTTCACCTGTCATCTTGACAATGACTATGCCCAGGAGATATGCAAGGGGGCGGAATATGCCGCCAGGGAATTAGACGTGAATCTTATTGTATTTCCGGGCATGTTTTTAAGTGCGTCATTTTATGATCCGGCGAACCAGCTCTATGATTATCAATATAATTCTATCTTTTATTATGCCAACAAGGAAAACCTGGACGGACTGATTATATCCATAGGCTCCATAGCAGACTTCCTGTCCGAGAAGAACATTGAGAGCTTCCTTGCCGGTTTTGAGGGTATACCTATACTTACCTTAGAGCGTAAGATTCCAGGCTATCCATGCATACAGGCAGACAGCACCACTGGTCTGAGGGAAGCCATTAACCACCTTATAAGTGTGCACGGCAGAAGAAAGATCTGTTTCGTAGGCGGTCCAAAGGACAACGATGACGCTGTCAACCGTCTGGAAGTATACAAGGAGGTTCTTGCTGCCAACGAACTCCCACTCACGGAAGACATGATGGTATTCGGAGACTTTTCCGAGTACAGCCGCAACAATGTAGCTAAGCTTCTTGACTGTAATCCTGACTGTGACGCTATAGTATTTGCAAATGACCAGATGGCCATAGGTGGCTATGCCGAACTTAAAAGCCGGGGTATAAAGATCGGTCCTGATATAAGTGTTATAGGCTTTGACGATTCCCCCGTTGCCGTGACTATGGATCCTCCTTTATCCACTGTCAACGCACGCTCCTCAGATGTTGGATACCGAGCAGTACTTGACATGGTAGGCATGTGTGGTTCTGCCGATTATAAAACCAGTTTTCTTGAGTCAGGTTTCATAAAGAGAACCTCCTGCAACTGCGACATGGCTGACGCTGAAGAGGTGGACTTCGACACACTTGCCGAGAAAGGTGAACCGGTTGAGAATGTGGTTGACATGCTCTGCCAGATACTTCTTGGAAATATAGGGGACTCCTTCTATTCACCATGGATATTCGATAATTTCAAGATAATATTTACAGATATAGTAAACGTCATAATGGATCCTGACAACAATGCCTTTCCAAAGCACGAGATAATAGACAGACTCAATATAATGCTCCACTCCCCTATGATCTCTTTCTTCTCAGTTTCGAAGATTGGATTTGTGTTCAGGAGACTAACTGCATTGTACACAGCCAACACCACAAACTACGACAAGAAGGCTAGCTATCACAAGCTTGACGCCCATATCACCAGCACCATATCCCAGTTCCTGTCCACCCAGTTATATACGAAGATGAAGGATAACATCACAAGCACCTGGTCATCAACATATATAACAAGAGACACGCTGACCAACGGTGATGATGAAGAGAAGTCCTTCTCTCTCATCCTTGACAAGTTAAAGGAGCTGTCCTTTGATTCCAGTTACATATACCTGTATGACAAGCAGATAAAGATCAATGAGGACGGAAGCTGGACTGTTCCAAAGTACCTGTATCTACAGGCATACTACAACCAGAACAATACGGACGTGTTAAGCGGCGAGGCAAGGCGTACTCCGTCCTACGAATTATTCGACAACGAGTATACCTACTACCCGGAACGCTTCACAGATGTTATCGTTCCTATATTTACAAATGAGCAGCACCACGGTCTGTTCATCTGCAACACCACCGTAGATAATTTTAACAAGATATATACCACCAGCCTGCAGCTAGGTGCTTCCCTTAAGTACCTCTCTCTTCTCCGTGAACAGAAGACCATGCAGAACAAGCTCATGATGTCATTAAACGAAATCCACGAGAAAAACGAGCTGCTCAGTATGCTGTCCACCTCTGACGAGCTGACCGGTGTCAACAACCGACGCGGCTTCATGGACAAGGTCGAGTTTCTTATCAAGTCCCCTGCAAATAACGACAGAAACGCCATGATGTTATTTGCCGATATGGACAGTCTCAAGGTTGTAAATGACCGTTTCGGACACAAGGATGGAGATTTTGCTCTCAAGAATATTGCGACTATCCTTTCTGCCAGCTTCAGACCTGCCGACATCATCGGAAGAATAGGCGGTGACGAGTTCGTATGCTTCGCCTTTGTTGATGACACAGATTTCATAGCAGATGTCCAGGACAGGATAAACGAGCTGTCGGACGAGCTTAACGAAACCTGCGGCAAGCCTTATTTCATTGAAATGAGTGTGGGCATTTCGGAATTTCATTGTAATAATAATATGAAGATCGAGGATCTGCTGTCACAGGCAGACAATGCACTGTACTCCAACAAACGATATAAGCGTATGTCAGTTATAAAGCAGTTAGACTAAAAAAAGGCTCCGGGTGTGTATCAAAAAACGTATCCACTACGATTTTGATATACACCTGGAGCCTTATTTTGTTATTCCAACAAGGAAAGTGCGTTTTACCGCTGTTTTTAACCTGGATTGTACTTTATGTGGTTTATTCTCGTATTGTAAGTTTGTTTTAATAGTTTATAAGTCAGCTGCGTCAAGAGGTTCGTTTAATTCCTCAGTACCGGGAAGGACAAATCTGCCGTCTAAGATAAGCGGCACCCGGGTGCCATCCTCATGGATTGAATAAATAGCACCTATCTCTCTGTACGGGATAGTAATATCTGTATGGCAGTTAAAGTAGGCATTGTCTATGTCGGTCTTTCTCTTTACCGAGCACTCATTTTCCTTTGCCACTATCTCCTTGCCGTCAGGATTATAGAGAATCGTGTCCTCACTGTGACTGTAGCAGGTATCTCCCACTGCGAAGTGAGGTCCCATCTTTTCTACTATAAGAATAGGCAGCTTGTAAACTATATCGTATTTATTTGCCACTACATAGGCAGTAGTGTTGGTTCCTATGGCGAACTCACCTATAGGAAGGGTATCCCTGCCCATAAGGATATTGTCCTTTATATATGCCCTGCCTGCCTCATGATCCTCGAAGTTATCGCAGTCATAGGTATCAACCTTGCCATCCTTAAAGGTCATGGTCAGGTTCTTGAAGTTCAAGTCATTAAGAAACACATCACTTACATTAAGTATCCCCTCGGTGCCTGTAAGCTTAGGGGAAGTGAACACCTCTCCGACAGGTATGTTCACATCTGCAACGCAATTCTCGAAGTTAGTCTCCTTTGAATGATCCTTCATCTCGTGCATGCTCACCAGCATATCTGTCTTATTATCCCCTGTGCCAAGAACTCTTACCTTCACCGCCTTGTCAAGCTCATCAATAAGGCTCTGATGTATACGTCTGTATTTGTTGTTATCAAGAGTATTTATCTTCACTATCTCGTGGAATATCTCAGGGAAATTCTCACCGATCTCAGGCATTGGATATGCAATTATGGTGAAGCTCCTCTTATCTCCCGGTATATATTCGTTTACGATCTGTGAGCTAACATTGGTATACTCAACGCCTATCTCCTGCTGCTTCTTTGAAAGCACCGGTGAATAGCTGCTGTTTACCGGTTCAAACGGCGCACCGCCGAAGGTCTCTATGCAGGCAGGTCCCGCATAGGTTGAAGCCTGATATTCATAATTCTTGTATGCAAGTCTTAAGACCTCAAGCTTTCTCTCCATAAGACGTCTGTCCATAAACAGTGCCTCATCCATTCGGTGATCAAACTCATACTGTCTGTTAGCACCGGCAGCCTCGTAGCCGATTTTTACTATACTCCGTCTGTTTATTCTGTTTACTGCATATCTGTGACATACAGGCTTAAGTCCCATGGCTTCAAACTGCTTTATGGCAGCCCTCACCATACGCTCCTGCCCCACTGCATATCTTATATTGACCGTCTTCTTCTCTGAAAGGTCTATATGTGCTGCCACAAATCCAAGTCTGTAGCCCTCTGTATAGGTGGAAGCCATAGCTTCGATTTCTGAGTCCTCAAGGGTATTAAGGAACTCTGCAAGCTTAAGTTCATTATCCGAGATATATTCTCCGTATCTGTACAGATATGAAAGGTCATTAAGATCGCTGTTCATGATTATATCCGTTGCAAATGAAAGTGCCGGATCAAGCTGCTCTCTTATCCTGTACTCCACAAAGTACTCAGCATAGTCATGCTCAAAATAATAGATTGCCTCTTCAAGGGATTTCCTGATACCGGAAACCGCATTGGCCCCTGCAATCATAGAGTAAACCTCAACAAACAGCTCCATGAACAAAGTCATGTCTATTATCCTGCCCTCAAAGGCATACGCTATCATTCCCCTGATCTCCGCAAATAAAAATGTCAGCATCTGGGATACGGTCTTATCATCCTCTGTCTTGCAGCCAAAGGCTTTATACGAATATTCGTAGTTTACATAACTATAATTGTAATTGTCTCCCAGTATATCTGAATATAAGTCATTGTTAAGAGCTGCAAGCTCTTCCTTTGACATGTTGTCTATAGCCTTTGTCTTAACAAGCTCAAGAACATCTGCAGTTTTAAGGATAAACTCAGCCACCGCTGTAAAATATCCCCTGTAGCTTTCCGGAGCTTCATTTTCATCAGCTAGCTCCTTTATCCTGTCCAGCATAAGGGAATATCTCTCTTCTACGTCCTCGCACTCCTCTATATTGTTTCTATAATAATCTGCCATGTAATCTCCGCCTTCTATGTCTGTCTCTTTTATGTCTATAGCTACTACCTTTGCATTATCTTTATCTATATTTTTCTGTTTAGCCTATCTGGTCTACATTTATCTGCTATCTCTGTAAGTTTTTTATACCCGGTTTCTATAACCCCTTTATCAGAAATATCGCAAATAATATGACCAGTACAACATTCATCCGTATAGCCATCTTCTTGCCATACATTCCGCCTCTGTCGTTATAATATCCGGTAACGCCAAATACTATTCCTGTTATGGACATGAGCGCACCACTGAGCATAAGCACTCCGTATATTGCAGCCACGTTCCCCTTGGAAGCAATGGATTTCACAACAGACAATATGAGAAATACCAGACTGAGACTTCCCAATATATATGAAATAATCGTATCCGTGGCAGTTCTCTCCGAAACTGCACTGAATCTCCTTCTGCTGATCAAGATTTCTTCCTCCTGTTTTCCACACAAGATAGTATAAAGTAAATTATGTATCCAAGGATACCGCCCAATGTATTAAGCATAAGGTCGTCAATGTCAAAGACGCCGAGCTTTGTTATGTACTGCACACTTTCAATGAGGAATGTGAACGTAAATGAATAAAGTAATGCCACCACAAAATTCGTCTTCTTGTTCCTTACGACAGTAAGAAGAAATCCAAAGGGCATAAAACCTATTACATTCCCTGCCACATTAAGCACAAAGCTGGTAACAGTAAAATACTGCCTATAGTATATAAATCTCTTTATCTCCAGAAAGGGTTCAAGATTTATACGTCTTTCCTCATACTGGCCTCTTCCGAAGGTATCGGAGAACACCAGAAAATAAAATATTGCCAGAATGTATAATACAAATAATACTATACACAGAATACGTCTCTTATCCGTATCGTTTTTCTTCAAAACAAGCCTCCAGATTATTTATGAAGTTTCATTAATTCGTCAAGGAGTCTGTCTGCGCACTCTTCCTTTGACATCAATGGAAGTTCCATTATATCATCTTTGCTTATCAATGTTAAGACATTTGTGTCGACACCAAAGCCCGCACCCTCCACCTTGAGGTTATTCGCAGCTATCATGTCTACGTTTTTCTTCTGAAGCTTGGCACGGGAATTGTCAATAAGATCCTTAGTTTCCATGGAAAAACCACAGATAACCTGCTTCCTTCCCTGAGGATTTTCATAGCCGTAGGCATCCCTGTTACTGCCAAGATATGCAAGGATATCCTTAGTCTTTTCAAGGGCAATGGTCATATCTCCATCCTGCTTCTTTATCTTATTGTCGGCAACTGTCTGTGGTCTGTAATCAGCAACTGCCGCTGCCTTGATTATTATGTCCATGGACGGAGCATCTTCCGTTACTGCATCAAACATGTCCTGTGCAGATGTTATGTTAACCACATTTACAAATCTAGGTGGCTCAATATTCACATCTCCGGTTACCAGAGTAACGTCAGCTCCCCTGAGCATTGCCATCTTTGCTATGGCGTAGCCCATCCTTCCGGTTGAATGATTGGATATATATCTGACAGGATCTATGGCCTCCTTTGTAGGTCCTGCTGTGACCATCACCCTGACACCTTCCATGTCATGCTCTCTGGCAATATGCCTCATAATGTGATCCACCAACACCTCTTCCTTAGGGAGCTTACCTGCGCCTGTATCTCCACAGGCAAGGTAGCCGCAGTCCGAATCAATTATCTCGTATCCGTAATGCCTTAATTTCCCTATATTGTCCTGGACTATAGGATTTTCCAGCATATTGGTATTCATTGCCGGAGACACAAGCTTAGGACATTTTGCCGCCATTATGGTTGTTGTGAGCATATCGTCCGCAATACCGCCTGCAATCTTTCCGATGACATTTGCAGAGGCAGGAGCCACCATGAATATATCTGCTTTCTTAGCCAGTGATACATGTTCAACATTGAACTGAAAATTCCTGTCAAATGTATCAACCAGACATTTATTGCCGGTTAAGGTCTCAAAGGTTATGGGATTTATAAAGTTTGTTGCATTCTGCGTCATTATCACATGTACATCTGCATGCTTCTTTACCAACATACTGGCAACATTTGCCATTTTATATGCAGCTATACTTCCTGTAACTCCTAAAACCACTGTCTTTCCAGTTAACATAATTCTATCCTTTCAGAAATAATTCTATTCTAATGATCATCTTCAATTACCATTGATCAGCCATATAATAGACGCCAATCGTATCTATTATAATAAAATTAACCAGGTCTGGCAACTGTAGTCACAATATCTCCACAGAACCAGACCTGGTCGTCATATTCTATCCTGATTACAATGTCTCGATAAAGTTATCGATAAGTCTTGCCTTGCCGAACTTAACAGCCATGGCACATAACACATGTCCCTTAACCTCATCAATAGCCTTCATTGTATCCATATCTACCATCTCTACATAATCTATGGTTGCAAGAGGCTCGCTGTTTATGAGCTCCTTCATTGCAGTGACTATCTTCTTCGCATCTTTCTCGCCTTCTGCCACCATCTTCTTACCCAGAGCAACCGACTTGCTTAAGATAACCGCAGCCTTTCTCTCTTCCGGTGTAAGATAGATATTTCTCGAACTCTTGGCAAGACCGTCAGCCTCTCTTATGATAGGACAGCCAACTATCTCGATATCCATGTTGAGATCCTTAACCATTCTCATGATTATGGCAAGCTGCTGTGCATCCTTCTCACCGAAATATGCCCTGTCAGGCTTAACGATATTAAAGAGCTTATTTACAACTGTGCAGACTCCCTTGAAATGAACCGGTCTTGTAAGTCCGCATAATGCGTCAGGAAGTCCTGTCATATTGACAAATGAGCAGAAGCCGTCCTTATACATCTCCTCAGGCTCCGGATTGAATATCAAATCTCCGCCTGTGCTCTCCACAAGCCTTGCGTCTGCCTCCAGGTCCCTTGGATAACTCTCAAGATCCTCTGTAGGTCCAAACTGCATTGGATTTACAAATACACTTACTACTGTTCTGTCATTCTGCTCTACAGACTTCTTTATAAGGCTCTGATGTCCTTCATGAAGGTATCCCATTGTAGGCACAAGACCTACCGAAAGACCTTCCTTTCTCCACTCCTTAACCTGTGCTCTAACCTCATCAACTGTCTTTACGATCTTCATTTTTCTTATCCTTTCTTATGTCTTTAGTACAACTTTTCTATTACTTCATCGTCTATTTTGTATGAACGGGCATCATCCGGAAACGCTCCTGTGTTGATCTCATTTATATAATCCGCAACTGCGTTCTTGATTATCTCGCCTACATTCGCATACTGCTTAACGAACTTTGGAACATAGTCTGTGAACATTCCAAGCATATCCTGATTTACCAGAACCTGTCCGTCACAGCCGTTACCTGCACCGATACCGATAGTCGGTATTCCAATGCTCTCTGTAATAAGAGTTGCCAGCTTCTTAGGCACACACTCAAGAACAAGGGCAAATGCGCCTGCCTCCTCAACTGCCCTGGCGTCATCAAGAAGCTTCTTTGCTGCCTCCTCTGTCTTTCCCTGGATCTTGTAACCGCCAAGAGTATTTATTGACTGTGGGGTAAGTCCAAGATGAGCACATACAGGTATTCCTGCTGCTGTTATTGCCTTGATCTGAGGACATACCTCAACACCGCCCTCAAGCTTGACTGCTCCGGCTCTTCCTTCCTTCATAAGGCGCCCTGCATTTACAACTGCGTCATATACGCTGGTCTGATATGACATAAAAGGCATATCTGTTACCACCAATGCATTCTTCGCACCTCTTGCCACTGCTGCACTGTGATGTATCATGTCCTCCATGGTAACTGAAACAGTGTCCTCGTAGCCAAGCATAACATTTCCCAGGGAATCTCCCACAAGGATAGTGTTCACGCCTGCTGAATCAACAAGCTTGGCCATTGAGTAATCGTAGGCTGTTATCATTGATATTTTGTTTTCTGTGCCCTTCTGGGCCTTGATCGTGGTTGTTGTGTTTTTCATAAAAATTCTCCTATATAATTAATACAACTTTCTATAGGATGAATCGAAAAGATACATTTCTGTTTTCCTGAGAAAATTAAGATACCATAAAGTACATATGATACTTGTGTCACACTGCTTATATCCCACCGGTCATCATGGATTCACCGATACAAAAGTCACACGTCACAGACTGCATGCTTCATTCATCATTTACTGGTAGCCGTCTGATATAAGGGTGTTCTATAATTTCAGGTATAGTTTCTTTCGAATACCATCCGGGTCTACAATACCATCTGAAGCTTAAAATGTAAATAAAATCCGTCAATTTTTTATTTTTTTAACAGGTTTTCAAGCTCCGAATAATCTCTGTCCGGATTCTTGCGTTCTGCCACCCTCAATATCTTCTCGGACAGGCTTGTGTATATCTGCTTTTCATCATCATCAAGCACAGCCAGATGTTTCTCTACTGTAGCAATATCGTTTCTCTCAACAGGTCCTGTCAGTGCCGCCTCAGTTCCAAGCTCTGCTATCTTAAGGGCATTTCCTGTAAATAACGGTCCCAGTGCCTTCACCGCCTGTTCCTTATTAAAGCCACACTTCACCAGCAACTCTGAAGCGGTTTCAAAAAGCCCTACCACAAGATTACTGGCAAATACTGACGCTCCGTGATATAGTGCCTTATTGCTTCCATCAATGCATACGCAGCCTCCGGCAACTTCATCTGCAAATGTTTTTATGTAAACCTTATATTTTTCATTTCCCTCAAGGGTGAAAAAAGCATTTGAAAATCCCTGATAGCTTTCATACTTTGAACTTATAGCATACATCGGATGAAGTGAATATCCGTATGCTCCCGTCTCCTCAATTCCTTCAAATACCGCCGCAGACACACTTCCACTCATATGTATGATAAGCTTTCCCTTAATATCATATTTCCTGACTTCATTCCATACGGAGCCTATCTGTCCGTCAGGCACTGTGATAACACATACATCAGAAGCCATAAGAAGCTCTTCTATGGAAGCGTAACATATGCTTCCGGTTCTTTCTGCAGCTTCTTCGGCGCTAGTTTTATGTAAACTATAATAGCCGGAGAGCCCCAGCATTTTTTTGTCTGGAAGTTCAACGTCTCCACACTTATTTTTTATAAACATCCCAAGAGAGCAGCCTGCCTTGCCTGCTCCTATTATGCCTGCTTTCTTGTATACATTGTTTCTAATATTGTTTTCTTCCATGTATCCGTTTTTATCCTTATTCTTATTTTTTATTTATGTCCTCGCGGAGCTGCAGGTAAAATACAATATCTGATATTGCTCTTCCAGGGTCTTCAAAAGCTCAAGCCCCAGCTTAACATGTTCATCATCAAATCCTGCAAATGGATCATCCATGATTATAAATGGCTTTTCCTCACCACACATTACATCTATGCAGCCAAGTCTTGCCGCCAGTCCTGTCATATCGCGATAACCCCGGCTGAGACTTTCAATATTCCTTTTTGCCCCATCAGACATAAGACTTATATTATTTTCTCCGTCTATTATAAAAGTACCATTGAGTTTCTGTTTATAATAGTCATCAAACATATCCATGTATTTAATAAATGCCTCAAGCAATGGCGTGCTGTAGCTTAAGGTATACTTTTCTCTCGCTTCCTTAAGAGATGTACGGCACTCCTTTAAAAGCTTATACTTATGTAAACCTTTCTTATAATCCTCCGTAAGCATTTCCAGTTTTCCGGATAATCTGTCAAGCTCTGTTTTTTTCTCTCTGAGCTTTAAGAGTGTCGTCTTCCTCTCAAATATTTCGTTCCTTAAAGCCTCCGCCTTCTTCCGATATTCAGCCGCCGGTTCATCATACTGTCCGTTCCCCGCCAGGTCTCCATACTCCCCGATTTCATTATGATTATATTCCATCTGAGAATATTTTTTATCATTATTATCTCCGTTATCATCGTAAATACTGCTTTTTCTATGGCACACAATAATCAATACAAGAACAACTCCAACAGCCAGCATTGCCACTCCAAGTGCCTTGCCAATAACAATCAGAATACTTCCGACAATTAGCATTAACACCGCAAGAAGCCACATAATTACTGTACCCCGACTTTCAAGTCCGTCATTATTGCCAGAGTCACTTTCTTCGCTTCTTCTATATCCATTGTCATTAATTCCATTCCTGCTGTATATGCTGTCCTTTTCATAGCTCTGTCTTGGGGAACGTCCCGACTTATCAGCATCAGACTTTAACGCAACGGCATATCCCCTTTCAGTATCGGCAAGTCTTGATCCCAGCATATCTACACGTTCTTCCGTAGCATCAAGCTTCGCCTCCACATCAGCCAACTGCCTGAGCTCAGCCTCCATGGCAGTGATCTCCTGCTTCTTCTTATATAACATCCCGGTAGCTCTTGTGGGAGACAGTTTATTTATGGCATCCTTTAGCCTCTTATCTGCCGCATCATATCCGGCAACGTCCCTGTCAACCAGCCCATTTAGTGAAGAAATATCACCAGCCGATCCAATAGCCGCCTCATCCCACACGCCTGGGATATTTTTTTCGGTCACGTTGTTATTCTGATTTCTGTTGTTCATGGCGGCACTTATGCCACCTGTTATCTCCATATTACAATCATTTTCACCTATGTATATGGTATTCATGAAGGCTTCTGCGTCCATGTGAAACAACTCTTCACCTACATCTGCCCCGAAATCATCTACTGCCATCATAGTGTCTGCGTTGTACAATATGTAGCTGTCTTCAGCAGGCTTCTTTCCAAATTCTCGCCTCATCATGTAAGTCCTGCCGTCTGCTTCGAATATGATCTCGCCGCCATACAGGCCAACCTGCCACGGCATATAGCGGTTACGTTCTCTGTCCTTTAGGGCTTTGCTTCTCTCGCCCTCAAATCCATAGAACATTACCTTTATAAATCTGGTGAGGGTTGTCTTGCCCCATCCATTTTCCCGGGCAAATACATTGCACCCCCGGGAGAAATCCACTGTCAGATCATTTATTTTTCCAAAATTTTCAACATGTAACCTGAGAAGCCGCATATTATATCAATTCCTCCCCATTAAGTGCCATTATGCCAAGTCTTATTATCTCCTCACGGTCAGCCTCAGAAATATCATTTTTGCTCCTAACTGTATCTGTGAACATTTTTCTGAAGGAAACTCGGTCATACCCTCCTGATTTATCATCCATTTGTTTATTTTTATGTAAACCATATATTTTTTCATTACAGTTTGCGTTATTATGTAAACTATAAGTCTTTTTTGTAGCGTCCTTGACCTTAATATAATAATATCTCTCCGACAGTACCTTTTTTATGTACGCACAAACAGGTGAAAGCTCCTGATCCACCATTCCTGTAAGCTCCACCCTTATCATATCCTGCTCCGGACATCTGGCATTATCCAGGCTCTTTTCCACTGAATTTAAGATTTCCGCCCCGCCTGTCATATCAGTTATGTCAACCTGTATTTCATGAAGCTTTCTCCGGGCAAATTCTACAAAGCTTCTTTTACAGTTTCCATCTGCCGTGTCAATATCCAGCACTACAAATCCATGGGAGCCGCATTCGTCAAAGCCACGTCCCTCAAGGCATCCAGGATAACAGTATATTCCTCTGGCATCTATGCCTCCTGACCTGTATGCATGGATATGCCCCAGTGCCAGATAGTCAATATTTCTATGTTGAAGAAGCCTTTTATTTATGGCAAGCTCATTACTTCCGCCATTTTCATACAACTGTCCATGCAGGACTAGGATATTAAAATCCTCCGGTGCGAAATTCAGCTCGTCATAAAAGCTGTCTCTATTGTCAGGTGTAAGCTCCACACCGGCGATATTGACATTTACACGGTCATTCCGAATTTCATTTGAATTATGTAAACTTCTAATCACATCCGTATCACCATGTAAATCATGTATATCATTCATTTTCGGCAGTGCGTTATTATGTAAACCATATACTTTCACCACATCCGTGAAGCAGTGCAGATTGGGGATATTCTCTATGCCGCTTTTTATATTTACATCATGATTTCCCTTTAGATAATAAACAGAAATATCCGGATGATCTATTATCTCCCGGATCACAGCCCCCATCAAGGGGGCTGCAACCTGATCCGTGTCAAATAAATCTCCGGCTATTATGATTGCTTCTATTTCATTTAATACTGCATACCTGAACATCCTGCGGTAGGTCTCTAAAAGCTCATCCTGTCTTTCTCTCCGCTTTGCCGGATCTTCTATATAAGAAATTCCCGAACCAAGATGAATATCCGCACAGTGTATTATCTTCATGTATGACTCCTTATTGTTCTGACATCTGTCCATAACCTTATACCCACATAAGAAAATGTGAATTTGTCAGGGCATCTGACGTCACTTATATCCTATATCTTGTATCTTATACTTTATATTTTTTATATTCTGGATCTTATTCTTTATATTTTAGATCCTATATTTTAAATCATTTACTGTTAAGATACTGGTCGATGATATCTGCCACCCCCGGATAATCCATGGACTGCAATGTCATCTTAAGTGCCTCAAGAAACTCTCTGTCATCTTCGCCGTAATCATATGCTTCAATGTTTTCAAGAACCTTAAGTCCGTTGTCTACATCACCTGCCGACAGAAAACGCTTCATGTCCTTGAGCATTTCCTTTGGGATTTCCTCAAGGTGGATTCTTTCAGTCTTTTCCTGCTCTCCCTTTATCTTAACAAGATAATTATTAATATTGACTAACAGCTCCTTCATAGGACTAACCAGCTCATGTATATGAAGCCTTGCATATTGCAGGTTTCCAATATTTATAGCCGACTCAATGTTAAATGCCTTCTGCTCGATATTGTAGGCTCCGATATTGGCACTGCTGCTCTTGATATCATGAAGAAGTCCTCTGAAATGTCTCACGTCACCGTCAAGACACTCACCAAGATGATCAACATAATTAACATACTCGTTGTAATAGTTCTCAACGTAATTGTTAAATACATCAATATTTCCACCCATTATCTTAAGGGCGCCCTCTACATTTATATTCTGCTCCAGCATGCCAAGGTACTGCTCGTAGTCATTCACCTCAATATACTGCTTAACATCATTTGCCTTTTTCTTTATCTTATCCTTGTTTATATACTTCCTAAACAGACGCTCAATAATATCAACCTCAAGAGGCTTTTCAAGTACATCACTATAGCCTGAGATAATAAAATCTTCCCTGCCTCCATCGATAATGTTCTCGCTCATGGCAATGATTATAAGCTTTTTGTACTCCTGTCCGTCCAGGCTTCTTATCTCTCTTACCGTATCCATGCCATCCATAACCGGCATAACCGTATCAAGGAATACCATGTCATAATCGTTCATCATAATCTTATCTATGGCTTCAAAGCCTGTGGATACTGCATCAGCCTGGAGTCCATAGGTCTCAAGAAGGGATTTCTCAACCTGAAGGTTCACCTCGGAATCATCAACCACCAGAACCTTGACATCAGGAAGCCAGATACGGAGCTTGGAGTTCTTCTGTTCACGCTCCCTCTTCTTCCTCTTGTTATAATTGACAGGTCTGTGATCAAACACTTCCTGCTTTATATAGAAATGTATGGTAGTGCTCACACCATACTCGCTCTGCACGTCGATTTCACCATCCATAAGCTCCACCAGCTCTTTGGCTATTGCCATGCCGACACTTAAGTCAAATCTTCCTATATCCTCCCGGTCGTAGGAGTCATCAAGCTGAAATGCATAATCAATCCTCTCTTCCTTTATGCCCATTCCTGTGTCGGATATGGTGAAATCAAGATATATATCTTCATATTCCGGTGTGCCGTCCTCATCATATAATGAAGATCTCTCCACCTTCTTCCAGTCTATGTTTATACTTATATATCCCTCTCTTGTGGTGCTGGCTGCTCTCTGGAATACATTTGTCACCAGTTCCTTCACCTTGTCCACATCGCCGTAGAGTCCGTTAGGTATATCATCCTCAATGCTTACCCTGAGCTCCACCTGATCCCGGTTCACCATCTGCTTAAACTGACCTGAAAGATCATATATTACATCCGAAACTGCATATTCCTTCTCATCCAGATCAATGGTTCCGTCCTTTATTCCCGAAAGTCTGGTTATACCATCAACTATTCCCTGGATGGCATGACTTGACTTGTAGACATTCTCCAACTGGCTCAGGGTCTCTGAGTCACCATTTTCATTGTTTCTTATGAGCATTTCACTTAAAGCTATAATAGAATTAAGAGGGGCACGTATCTCGTTGCTGAGATAGTTGACATACTCATTCTTAACCTCGTTGGACTTCATGGCAGCCGCACTCTTCTTGCTTAATTCCTCCACCTCTCTGGTCTTGCTCTTAAGTATCTTAAGGAACAGTCTCACCAGAAGGAATATACATATAATTGCAAACACCAGGATAACTGCCACAATAAGCCTTGACCAGTCAGTCTCCCAGAATTTCAATTTCTTATTTATTCCAAATGAAACCACCTGCTCACACTCTTCTCCGTCAGAATTATAAGCAGACAGGATAAATTCATAGGTTCCGCCCTCAAGATTGGTATATTCCACCTCAAGAGGATCTGTTCCCTTAAGTACTCTCTCCTCACTGTCGAAGCCCTTAAGATAGCACTTGACTTCCACATCAGAGCGGTTTACATAAGTAAGCACAGAAAACTTTATCGTTATACGCTGAGCATTTCCGGGAACAGAAATATTACCGGCTATATCAGGTATATTGTATTCTTTTCCATCAACTGAAATAGATGATATCCTAACCTTAGGCGCATTCTGGTTCACATAAATACTATTTGTATCAAGATAACACAACCCCTCATCGCAACACACATACACAAGCCCTGCATCACTTACATAATTAAAGCTTGACTCTGTAATGGAGGAAATAATCCCATCATTTCTGTTATAAAGGCTGTACTCCGGATTTGAACTACTTAAAAGATCACTCTCGTAATATTTAAGAAGACCTCTGGAGCTGTATATCCACATATATCCGTCTTTGTCTATTATTATATCCGATATACTGTTAGTGGAATCAACAGCACTTATCTGCCTGATGACACCTTCCTTGTAATACAGTCCATTATCGGTTCCTATCCATATACCACTTGCTCCCTTCGTGATTGATGAGATGATCTTGGCATCAAGATTATCGGAAATCCCTACCGGTGTAACCCTGTTATTTCCATCAATGGTAAATAATCCCGAGCCGTCGGTTCCCACATAGATAAGTCCGTCTTCATCCTGATATATAGCTGTAATATTGCTGTTTCCCAGATTGTCGTCTCTCTTGAAATTCTTCACGATCTTATTGTCCCGAAGGATGGATATACCATTTTCAGTACCGATGGCCATTGATCCATCATTAAGCTCAGTGATACATTTCACAGAATTGCTTATAAGGTCACTTACATTTCTGTTGAAATATGCGTATGACTCATTATTTATAAGATGTACCACACCGTATACTCTGTAGGTACATATCCACAGAGTATCCTTGGAATCTACATAAAGATCTCGTATACTTATGCCGTCCAGCATATTCACCAGCTCATTGTCCGCTATGATCCTGCCGTCCTTATCAACTATCACAAGACCGTCATCAGTTCCTATGTACAGACAGCCGTCAAATTCCGTAACACAGTTTACGATACTGGTAAGACCATATATGTTATTAAGGCTTGTAAATTTACTTCTCTCAAGATAGGTAAGTCCTCTTCTGTAGGATGTGAACCAATAATTTCCCTCAAAATCCACCAGCATGTCACTCATGGATTCATTCATGTCAAGTCCGCTCACCAGATTTATCCTGCCGTCAGTTCCTATATAGGCGACACCATTATCTGCCAGAACCCATATCTTGGTTCCGTCGTATATCATCTTATTGATACCGGACAGATTTCCTGTTGATATAACATCCGTACTGCCATTTCCGTATATCTTCACAATGCTGTGTCCTAAGGTTCCGTAATATCTGGTACCGTTCCCGCTTATATATATGCTGTTAAGGTCGCTTATAATGTCCTCTGTCTTCTTCTCGTAATATGTGACCTCATTGTCTTTTATTGTGACAAATGTATCGTTATTTGCAATGGCATAGACATCCTTGTCATATGCCGCAATGGCATTTATATCGTCACCCATAAGACGTGAATCCTCGATTCTTGAGGCTCCGTCCTCCGCCAGTCTGTACACACCTGCGGTGGTGCCCACATACAGACATCCATCGGAATCCATACACATTGCCCTTACTGTGGTAACACCCAGATTGTACATCTCCGACACTCTGGTGAAGCTTCCGTCCTTGTACAGGAAAAGTCCCGAACCTTCTGTTCCCACATAGATATCTCCCGAGGAAGTGTAGAGAAGTGCATTTATCTTATAGGTTGAACCATCAACTTTGGGATCCATGGTGTATAGAACAAACTCACTTCCATCATATCTGTACAGACCGCTGTCAGTACCTATCCATATATACCCTGAACCGCTCTGGCACAGACAGTTTGCCTCTCCACTCTCAAAGCCCTGATCCTCGGACATCTCCCTCTGTATGTAATTTGAAGTAAATGTATCATCCGCATACAACTTAAGCCATGGCAGTGAACACACCACCATGGCGCATATAAGCACTATGCATTTTATTCTTAAAACAGTTTTTTTCATAAGCTCCTACCGGTATATATCAGATCTCCGGGGAAACCTGATGTCAATATATTATGCATTCAGAAGAAATGCCACATAGCCCTTCTTAGTCTCATAAATATCAGCCTTGGATGTCACCTCCCATGGTGCGTGCATGTTAAGTACTGCAACGCCACAGTCAACAACCTCCATGCCGTAGAGAGACAGGATATAAGCTATTGTTCCGCCGCCGCCTATATCAACCTTGCCAAGCTCTGCGGTCTGGTAGCACACCTTCTCATCATCAAGGATCTTTCTGATGGCTCCAAGATATTCAGCGTTTGCGTCATTGGAACCTGACTTTCCTCTTGCTCCCGTGAACTTGTTAAATACCATACCTTCACCGAATATTGCCGCATTGTTCTTATCAAATGCACTGGCAAACGTCGGATCGTAGCCGGCTGATACATCTGATGATAACATTCTTGAAGAAGCAAGACATCTTCTGAGCTTAAGCTCACTGTAATCTGTCAGAGCATTTATGATCTCTGCCACTGTATTCTCAAAGAAATGAGACTGCATACCCGTTGCACCTACGCTTCCGATCTCCTCCTTATCTGTAAGGAGACAGCAGGTGGTCTTCTCAACCTTGTCTGCCTCGATCATGGCTACAAGAGATGTGTATGCACATACTCTGTCATCCTGTCCGTAAGCAAGTATCATGCTTCTGTCTATTCCACAGTCCCTTGCCTTACCTGCAGGAACAACCTCAAGCTCGGCAGATATGAAATCCTCTTCCTTCATGCCGTATTTGTCCTTTATAAGCTCAAGGACATTTGCCTTGACTGCTTCCTTCTCAGTATCCTTAAGAGGAATACTTCCGAATAAGATATCAAGCTCTTCTCCCTCGATAACCTTACTTGCCTTCTTCTCCATCTGGTTTCCTGCAAGGTGTATAAGAAGATCTGTAACACAGAATACCGGATCATTCTTATCCTCACCAATATTTATGTCAACTACATCGCCATTCTTTTTAGCTACAACACCATGTATGGCAAGTGGAAGTGTAACCCACTGATACTTCTTAATACCGCCATAATAATGGGTATCAAGATATGCAAATCCTTCCTTCTCGTAAAGAGGATTCTGCTTAACATCCATTCTAGGGGAATCTATATGTGCTCCAAGTATGTTCATTCCCTTCTCAATATCCTTTGTTCCGATGTTAAAGAGGGCAACAGTCTTGTTCATCCATACTGCATATACCTTTGAACCCGGCTTAAGCTTCTTCTTTTCATCAATGATATCATTGATATCAACATATCCCGCTTTCTTAACAGCCTTTACTATTTCCTTGACACATTCTCTCTCTGTCTTTCCTTTATTCAGGAACTCTCTGTAATCCTCACACAGGGAATCTAACTCCTTAAGCTCTTCCCTGCCATATTTCTTCCAGGCATTTTCTCTCTTCATAATTTAAATCAGCTTCCTTTCTTCAAGATATATATCATCTTTTTATTATTCTCCAAGTTGCAGATATACCAATCACCGCAATACATATAACGTACGGGATCAGCATTTTACGCGTCAATATCATTTACAATGCTGTCAACCGATCTGGCCATGGACACTCTTCTGATAACAATACAGCTTATGAGCAGCACAACAAAAAAAGCTGCGTAAATGGTGTCAGAGTAAAATCTTGTGAACTTAAAAAGTACAAATCCAAAGCCGCATAAAACACCTGCTATAAGTATGGCAATAGCCATATTAAAAAATACGCTGGCGCTTCCTCTTAGGGCACCGTACTCATCCTCCCACTTAAGCTTAGGATGGGCTGCATCAAGCATAACGCCTATATATGTGCATATGGCAGTACACATAAGTCCTATGACCAGAAGATATATGGTCCGTACCACACCACCATTCATCATCACACTGAATATGATAACACTTATGGCAACAGTAATTCCACTGTAAAGCATACTAACGAAATATTTTATCTTTATCTGCTCCCGGTAATCAAATGGGATATACTTCACAAATGCCAGGTGCCCGCCCTCTCTGGTAAATGCCGTTGAAGCAATACTGTTCATGGCTGTAGCGAAGAAAGCAACACCTATGACCGTAAGCAGCATTATAATGTCAGACGCCACATATCCTGCATGAAGCAGCTTTGTCATGCTCACCATGAAATTCCTTGTGGATGGGATCACAAATATTCCCACTGCCAGAAGAGGCCATATTATATTTACCACTACACAATATTTTCTGTACGCGGGAGTCCTGAACAATATCTTGCACTCCTTCTTTACATAAGCTGCAAATGGTTTCCTTGCCCTGTAATCATATCTGTCCTTTGCCACGCTCTTGCGTCCGCTTCTTCCTGCGGAGCCTGCCATGTACACTCCCTTGAGATAAAGCTTGTCTCCAAGGAATAACATCACGGCAATAAACAGAGCATTTATCCCTACGAATATTATGCCTGCCAGGGCATCTCCCTCACCCAGTGCCTTAAGGAAAAACGGCACAGTAAAGAATATCTTATCCATTATATTCATGAATATATTACTGCCATCCATAAGGCTTTCTATATAGTTGTTTATATTAATACTATCCATCCGGATAAATGAATATACAAATAATCCGCCAAATAAAATCGTTGCGATTCCAACCATCAGGTCAACATTCCTGAACGCCTTTACCTTCGAGAAGAATGCCATTGCTATAAGGGCAAATATTCCGCAGTACACAAGGGGAAGCACCGGAAGAAGGAACACTCCGAGCACCGCCGTTATAATTGATACCACATTCTTAGGGCCGGCAATAAAGAAACCTATAAATCCGCTTATGAGTATTACAAACTCCATTACACTTTCTGCCAGATATGAATAGGTAAACTTGGCTGCCACAATCTCAAAAGGCTTCACCGGAAGGGGAAGAAGCTGTTCAATATCCGATGAGAAATACAACACATTAAATATGACCATTACGGAGAATATTACTCCGAATACAGACAGAAGCAATATCACCAGCTCCAGTCCCTCTGTCATTCCCCCTGATTCCATAAGTGCCTGGGTCATTACATTTACCACAAGCCCTACGATAAAACAGCAGGGAAGCATTATGGCAAGCATCGCAAGGCTTCCGGCTATCTCATAGGATTTATTCTTCTTGCCGTTTTCATTTACCACAAGCTCTGAGTTCTTTCTTATTACGTTAAGTAAAACACGATAATTTTTCATTAAGTCTCCTACCTGTCATTGAATATATGTCATTATATAAACCGTTTGAAATCCTGCAAGATTTATTCCTGTGTCATGTCAATGAATATATCCTCAAGAGATTTATTCTTATGCTTCTCACAAAGCTCCTCAAGGGTTCCCTGATATATACTCTCGCCCTTCTTTATCATAATTATCCTGTCGCAGAGCTTCTCTGCCACCTCAAGAACATGGGTAGAAAAGAATACACAATTGCCCTCATCTGCATGTTCACGCATCATCTTCTTAAGCTCGTAGGCTGCATTCGGATCCAGTCCCGTCATAGGCTCATCAAGGATCCATACAGGCGGTTTATGTACAAGAGCTCCGATTACCATCATCTTCTGTCTCATGCCATGGGAATATCCAAGCATTTTCTTGTTAAGGCTGTCTTCCATTCCAAAGCGGTCAGCCATCTGCTCTATACGCTTCTTCCTGTCAGCCTCCGACACTCCGTATATATCTGCTATGAAATTAACATATTCAGATCCTGTGAGATGGAGAAATATATCAGGATTATCCGCTATATATCCGATAGCTTGCTTAGCCTTTACCGGCTCCTTTTCTATGTCTGCTCCATTTATTGCCACTGTTCCCGAGGTGGGTCTAAGTATACCTGTAAGCATTTTTATGGTTGTAGTCTTTCCGGCACCATTCTGACCTACAAAGCCCACGATCTCACCCTTATTTATATCAAAGCTTAAGTTATCCACAGATACGAAATCCCCTCCGTAGACCTTCCTTAAATTGCTGGCTTTTATCATCCCCTATATCCTTTCTGTGATGTTTTTATTTATGTTATATGCCTCCCATTCCATACCGCAGAAAGCACGTCTGTCACGGTCAAAGTCTTACCTTCCTATTCTAACACATAATGGGAGATATTCATAGAAAATATGAATCTCTCCCATTGTTTATAAAATCCTACCCGAATGATATGCTGTCGTTCAGGTTAAAGGAATACAGCACCTTCTCCTTCACAGGAAGTCCCGTAAGCTTACTGATTATATCCGCATACATATCAAGCTGGACATGATACATATCCTTTAGCTTTTCAAGACTGTCTACCCTGTCGGTCTTGTAATCTATTATAACAAGTCCACCATCCTCTATAAAATAAGCGTCTATTATTCCCTGTACAAGTATCATTTCATCAGCATCACCGCAATTTCTGCCATAGATGTCGCCTGCTTTAACTCCATAGTAAAACTGCTGCTCCCTGTACAGCTCACCTCTTTCACCGGCTGCTGCCATACGTCTTCCAAGGTCGCTGCACAACATTCTCGAAAGTCTGTAAATGCTTATATACGGGCGAAGCTCCTCATCGAATATTCCCAGTTCAAAGAAGCCGTCAACCTGGGCTTGCACCTCTTTTCTGCTGCCCCGGTCAAGATCAAGAAGCTCCATACACTTATGCATGGCAGTTCCTATATCACTGCCCTTTATCTTGCCTTCACGTTCAATTTTATCGGAAGCCTTATCTTCGCCTTCTGTTTTTTCAATTTCATCTGAAGATTTATCTTCACCTTCTGCATTCGCTGTTTTATCGGAGAATCTCAGTTCGGTTCCTTCATTTTCCTCGCCCCGATTCTTCATACGCTTTATCTCGGTTACAGACAGCTTGCTCTTTATATTGCTGTTGGCATATGGATATTTGAAGTCTACAGAGCCTTTAATCTCATTGTAGATATCCTGATCTATGTTGTCAGTATCTATAAGCTCTGATCTCTCAGCTATATTCTTCACTGCCCTGAAGTCTCTCTCCGTCACAATATCCCGGGCTTTTAGAACCTTTATGCTGATATTCCCATCCTCATGGCTTTCAAGGGCAGCAATATCACTTCTTGCCATCAATATCCAGTCAAGATAGCTTCCCGCAGAAAGCTTACTCAGATAACTGATGTGTCCCTCAGGATCCTTTGCAGTTCTTGACATGGCCTCCAGGTAACCATAAGCTTCCTTGACACAGCCTGTCATATAAAGCTTCTCCTTCGCTCTGGTTAATGCAACATAAAGGATACGCATTTCCTCACTGTAATACTCCCTGGTCATGGACTGGACAAATGCACTTCTCATAAAGGTATCCTTCTGCTTTATCCTCTTTACCGGATCGATGGCATGACAGGCAAGATAATAGTCAGGATGTACATAGACAGGCTTTCTGGCATCCAGGTTCATTAGTTTTTTATGTAAACCTGACACAAATACCACCTTGTACTCCAGTCCCTTACTTTTATGCATGGTCATCAGTCTTACCACATCATCCTCATCGGATATGACATTCGCCTCGGCGAAATCCACCTCATTTACCTTAAGTCTCTCCATATATCTTATGAAGTTAAAAAGTCCCTTGTATATGCTGTCCTCGTACTTATCAGCCTTATCTATGAGCATGTCGATATTCGCCTGACGCTTCTTTCCCGCTCTCATGGCTCCCACATACCAGTAATACCCGGTCTTATCAAGAACATAATTTATTATCTCGCTGATTGACATATAATTTTTATGCTCTTTAAGATACAGAAGAAGGTCAAGAAATTCTGCAAGCTTCGCTGCTGTGTCATCATTATGCAAGTTTACATAACTACAAATCTTGTCATACAGATCTGCGTTCCTGTATGTCACTTCTACAGAACCTGTATGTCCGGCTTCACCCAAGCCTGTATTTTCAGTTTCGCCTGAACCGGCATCCGCCGCTTCCATGTCTCTCCTATATGAGCCAACCACCAAGGCAAGCTCATTGGAGTCCATATTCCCTATAGGTGATCTCAGCACTGCCGCCAGCTCATAATCAAGATGGGCATTATCGATAACCGCAAGCATTGACAGGAGCACACGGATCTCCGTAGCGTCAAAATATCCATTGTCACTCTCCTGATAGAGGGGTATCCCATACTCCTCAAACACATAATCATAGGTCGTGGATATGTCCTTAACCCCACGCCGGAGTATGGCGATATCTCCGTATCTGACCTTCCTGAACAGGGTATTTCCCTGTTCGTCCTCTCCGTCTGTGACCATAAGGGGATCCGGACCATCCACGATCTCCTTTATCTTTCTGGCAATGGCAACAGCCTCTGTCTCATTCTTGTCAAGAGTACCTGTCACACTACCGGTCTCAGCCTCTTTGTCATCCATATCTATAAGCAACAGCTCGGATCTGTATGTATCCCTGTTAAGCTCCGGTCTTATAAGTCCCGGCTTTAAGCTTGCCGCCTCATCATACTCTATCTCTCCAAGATCTGCCCCCATTATCCCTGCAAATATACTGTTGACTGTATTTAATATTATCTCAGAGCTTCTGAAATTATTTGACAGCAGTATACGCTTGTGATCCTCATCCCCCGGGGCACCATAGGTATTGTACTTCTTTATGAACAGGTCAGGTCTTGCCATTCTGAAACGGTATATGCTCTGCTTCACATCTCCAACCATGAACATATTATCTATTCCCTCACCATGACCGGATATACATTTGATTATATCCTCCTGAAGGAAATTACTGTCCTGATACTCGTCAATGAATATCTCCCGGTACTGCTCCGAGATCCTGTTGCCCACAACGGAAGGGATACAGTTTCCCTCGCTGTCATAGCCGTCGCACACCACAGACAGGGCAAATTGTGCTATATCCGAGAAGTCAAATATATTCTTGTCCCTCTTAGCCTCAAGCAGCCTGTCCCGATAGCCATCTGCTATCCTTACCAGCGTGCTCATGAGATTTCCGATATACTTCTGCTCCAGCAGTATGGTATCCACATCCTTCTTTAGAAAAAGTCCTGTAACCGTATCCTTGTATTTCTTCCTGCCCTTTGTGATATAGTCCACAATGTCCGGATCGGAATCCGCAGGCTTCCTTGCCATCCTTGGGAATTTAATGTCCCGGCCTGCAAGTCTGCTTACCGACTTCACACAGCCTACGCTCTCTATAAGACCTATATCCTCAAGAAGAGTTCCCTCATAGGTATAAGGTCCTCCCGGCAGATTACACATATCTATATAACCCCTTATGTCAAGCACCACGGACTTAAGGGTATTGTTTACATTTTCAAGATAATCCTTCATCCACGGAGTCTCATCAAGCTCCTCCACAGTGTTTATCTCCAGTGCCTTAAGGGCGTTCCTGTACCATCTCTTGGGATCGGGATAGCTGTCTGCCACCTTCACTACATCCCTTATCATATTCTCAACAGCCATATCGGAGTGTTTCCTGGAAAAACAGTCCACCAGATCATAAAAGTCACTGTCCCCACTGCCATAAAGCTCTTCCATGTAATCCTTCATAACATCCCCTGCCAGAAGCTCCAGCTCTCCGGGATCTCCTATGCTGAAGGAAGAATCAAGTCCCACCACATTGAAGTTCTCCTTCACAATGTTAAGGCACAAGCTGTCTATGGTGGTTATATCTGCCCTGTGTATCAGGGATAACTGCTTTATAAGGTGCTCATCAAAAGGTCTCTCCTCCACCTTTTTCTCAAGGGCAGCCTCGATCTTCTCCTTCATCTGGGAAGCCGCAGCCCTGGTAAATGTCACCACCAGAAGCTCATCTATATCTATGCCGCAAGAAGCACCATCCTCACTCTCATCTCCAAGCACCATCCTGATTATCCTTTCAACCAGAACAGCAGTCTTACCGGAGCCTGCCGCCGCTGATACAAGAAGGTCGCCGCCTCTGGAGGTAATAACATCACTCTGTCCCTTTGTCCACTTCATGGGCTGCACCTCCTTCCTCAAACACACTGTATTTCACGGAATTTCCTCCGTACTTCACATCAAATCTGCACACATTCCTTCCGGGACAATAATCACAGGCATTTGACTTATTTAAAGGGCTGTTGCTTATATCACCCCTGACCATCATGTTTCCTATGGCACCTATATTCTCCCTTGTGGTCTCAATAAGATTATCTATCTGCTCCCTTGTAAGGGTGCTCTCGGTATTCTTTATACCATCTGTCTTAAGGGACACGGGAACAGCCGTTGTCATGGTCCTGTCAAGAAGCTTTATCACGTCAGTGCTTGAATGAACAAAGCCCTTCATCTTAAGACTGTTCATAACCGCCTCCTCATGATCTTCATCATCAAGGCTTCCATCTATTATAGGGTCGTCAAAGGCATAATACAGTATGCCTGCCATATCAACATCATGATCCCTGTAATTTGCCCTTACCAGTTCCCTCACTATTCCCGAATAGGCAATAAGCTGCAGCTTCCTTGCCTGGATTATCTCATCAAACTTTACATCCATGGAGGAAGATTTGTAATCCACCAGCTTCACATACACAATTCCGTCCTCCAAAACCATATCCGCCCTGTCGATCTTACCTGTAAGGGACATCTTCATTCCATTTTCAAGTATATAGTTATATCCCGAGTCCTTGATCCTCTCGGAATTAAAGGTCTCCTCGATCATAACAGGCTTCATGCTTCCAAGCTTTATCTGACGCTGGAGCACCTTCATGGTTCTTAAGGATATACGCTCCAGCATATGATACATGTATTCATTTCTGGCAACATCCCGGAAGAAGCTTCCACTGACACTTTCTGCCGCCTCAGCCAGAGCCTTCTTCACCAGATCATCCCTGAGTTCATCATCTATGGTGTTCCAGTCATTATTATGGTGATCCTTTACATTATAGAATACCTTTTCCATTACGCTGTGTAATATGGTTCCCACATTGCGGCTGTCCACCTCATAGGTGTCACGCTCATTAAGTCCCAGCCCGTATCTGAGGAAGTATTTGAAATTGCACTCTGCAAATGTCTCAAGCCTGGACACCGACTGCTTAAGCTGTTCTCCGTACAACAGCTTCACCGTCTCATTGCTTAAAGGCTTCTCCGTATTCACATACCTGGCACCCTTAAGCATGGCATTAATATATGTATCAAAGCCCTGCTCCCTTAATATCCTGGCATAGGTATTATTAAGCACCTGCTTATCCCTGTTCCAGATGTTGCCTGTAACATATCTTAAGGCAGCCCCAATATTGCCGGGTCTCCGTTCCATGGGATCATACTCATTGATCTTAATGTCTTCGAAAAGATTTGTTATTCTGGTTATAAGATACGAAGGCTTCATGGCCTTAAGGGACTCACTCACCTTTCTGTAGGACAGGTACAACCTGTCCGAAGGCTTTGTGATGGCAAGATAGATATAAAATTGCTCCACAAATGCATTTATCTTCTCTGACGGAGCAAGCTTTATGGACTTCGCCTCGAGAGTTTCCCTGTCAGTATCCGACAATATCCTGCCCTTTTTGGCAGCCTTCGGGATTATGCCTTCATTTGCACCGGTAAGGAACAGCACCTTTATATGGTTAAGTCTCGATCTGGTTATATCTCCAATGACAACCCTGTCGGTGGTCGGCGGTACAGTACCTATCTCAAGCTCTGAAAGTCCCACATCAACTATGTCGTAGAACTCCTTTATCTTCATTTTCTCAGTGCCGATAAGCTCATCTATCTTGTCGAATAAATTCTCAAGCTTCTCATAAACCTGTCCATATACCTCCGCCTCCGAAAGTCTTCCGGATCCTGTAAGTTCCTTGCACCTAAGCTCCAGCTTGTCCTCCATGTGGATATATTTCACAAATGCCCTCAGACCGTCAACATAGTCCTTCACTGTAGCATTCCGCTTTTTAAAGCAATTAGTTATGTCAACCAAAGTTGCCATAAACTCCTGCCGGCAACCCTCAAGACTCACAAACGGATACTTCTCATATTTCTCCGGTATCTCCCGGTTCCATGCGGCATACCCTCTGACATTGCGTTTTATAATATAATTCTCCAGATACTCAATGCTGTTGTTATCTATTCCAGTCATCCCCGCCTTAAGATATCTCATGACACTGTCGTAGGAGAAGTTCTCACTGTACAGGGATATTACACTTCTTATGGTTTCAGTGAAGGGATTTGCCCCAAGGACAGTATTCGTATCTATATATACCGGAATACCATACTCCTCCATTATCTTGCTGTAGCCGTGGACCGCAGTCTCCAGATCTCCCGCAACAACCGCTATATCCCTGTAACGATATCTGCCGCTCTTCACCAGCTCACTTATCTTATCTGCCACAAAACGTATCTCATTGTTAAGGTCAGAAGAAGCCCACATCTCTATGTTATGTAAACTTCCCTTATACTTCTTATAGGGGAATCTGAATATCTGGCTCTCCAGATGGGCAAGCTCAGGGTTGTCCGAGAACCTGTTTGCAGAATCTGTTCTCATCAGAACAGGAGGAAGTATCTCACAGGCCGCCTCCATGGCCATGTGGGTTATATCCTTTACCGACTGCTTGCTGAGATAAAACAATTCATAGGGCTTTATGGCAGCAAGGGATATATCATCAGGATCCATGGTAAATGAAAATGTCATATCCGGACATATGCCCATAAGCTCGCCTATAAGCTTCATCTGAACCGGGGTAAAGCCTGTAAACCCATCAAAATAAAGGGTGCTGTTCCTCATTATCCGGGAACCTGACACCACGGGGATAAGCTTCTCAATAAGCTGCTCGGCCACAATATACGCCCTGCCGGTCTCCTCAGTAAAACCGTCATACACACACAGAAGATCTGCCAGCTTCTTATACAGCACAGACTCCGGGTCAAGCCCCTCCATAACCTGTGCCACCTGATCTCTTGTGATACCGTACTGGAACAGCTCAGACATCATGGACTTCATCTCATCAACAAAGCCGATCTTCCCTGCACATCTGCCATAGACCATAAGCTCATCCCTGTGGTTATCAAGAACCTTTTTTATGAGCATGCTTTTACCGAAATCCATGAGCACAGACTCCACAGGCTCATTTAACTCGTCAAATATCCTGTAGCACATCCTGTTAAAGCCAATGGCGTCAATATTTAATATCCCTCCGTTGGGATGTCTCGCCACCAGGTCTCTCTGAGCCTCCATAGTATACTGCTCCGGAACAACAAGATAATAATTCCTGTCCGGATGTTCCATGGACGCCTCTATTATTCTTCTGTATATCTCCTCCGATTTACCTGAACCGGATACACCAAAAACAAACTGAACCGACATTATGCCTCCTGATATTTCATGTCATAAAAAAGGGAAAAATTGTATTCATATTCTCCCATACTCCCGAATAAAGTATAGTATTAAACTTATATATTACGGGAGAATACTCATGGCAAATACTAAATTAATCGTGCTTAAATCCAAAGAAATCCTGTACACGGCTGTGTTTATAGGGCTTGTGGTACTGATGATAATAATATTAAAATCCATGTTCAAACCATCTGCCGACAGAAAAAACGATCAGGCCGGTAACTCAGCCACCAAAGAAACAGCCACCGTCCAGCCTGATGGAGACTCTGCAACAGAGGATGAAGCCGTGGCTGACACAACTGATACAGGGGACATGTCAGGTGTACATTACAAGCCCGGAACCTACAGTGCAACCCTGTCAATGGGTGACGGCTCCTTAAGTGTAATGGTCACATGTAATGAAGAATCCGTAACCTCCGTATCTCTGTCCAACATGGATGACGCGGTCAAGACCATGTATCCTCTTATGGAAGAAACCATACAGGATATAAACACCCAGCTTGAATATGTAAATTCCATTGATGACATAACCTGTTCATCTGACAACGTGTACACCACATCCGTCATATGTAATGCCATTAAGGAAGCCCTTACAGCAGCAGTGGTTGAATAGCCTGCTGCCTAGTGCTTCTTCACAATATCATCCTTATCCTTGTAGATACTGTCTGATGGCACATAGCCTCTTACTCTTGACAGAGGATAGATATTAGTGTGGCTTCCCACTACTGTACCCGGATTAAGCACGCTGTTACAACCCACCTCTACATAATCACCAAGCATGGCACCAAACTTCTTCATTCCTGTCTCAAGCTTGAAGCCATCACCATTTACACATACAAGGGTCTTGTCTGACTTAACATTTGAAGTGATACTTCCGGCTCCCATATGGGAATGAAATCCGAGGATAGAGTCTCCCACATAATTGTAATGTGGCACCTGCACATTGTTGAATATGATAACATTCTTAAGCTCTGTGGAATTACCTATAACGCAGTTCTTACCCACAAGAGCATTACCTCTGATGAAGGCTGATGGTCTCACCTCTGTTTTCTCACCTATGATACATGGTCCGGTAATACTGGCGGTTTCATATACCTTACAGGTCTTATGGATCCAGATATCATCAGCCCTCTTGTCATACTCATCCTCACTTAATGTGGCTCCTATCTTAAGTATGTAGTCCTTAATAAGGGGCAGTGCCTCCCATGGATATACGAGGCTGTCAAGCAGCTCCTTCGCCATCGTCTCGTCAAGCTCCTTATATAATTCCTTTATTGTCACTCTGTTTTCTACTGCTTCCATCATCATTTCCTCCTGTGATCATTTATATAATATAGGTTATTGATCATTTCTTATAATACTTCTTCGCCCGGTCAAATACTGTCGTTATGCGGTTCTGATTGTTGATCTTCTTCACCATATCGGTATACCTGATCACAAACGAAGTCATCTTATCAGTATATTCCTGCTCGGATATACTTCCGTCAGCCACACCGCACAACCCCTTCTCCCAGGACGCTGTAAGGTCCGCCCGCAACAATCCGTTGATGGAATAATATACAATATCATAGATCACCTCTCCAAGAAGTGTCGGTGTAACGATCTGTGTCTTCTTGTTAAGAGATATGTATTTGTTATTCACCAGCTTGGTTATTATTCCGTCTCTTGTGGCACTGGTTCCAATTCCCGCGCCCTTGATCTGCTCTCTTAAGGTTTCATCCTCAATGAACTGGCCGGCATTCTCCATGGTAAGGATAAGAGAACCGGAGTTATACCTCTTAGGAGGTGTGGTCTCACCCTCCTTAACCTGAAAGCTGTTCACCTGAAGGATGTCTCCCTTCTTCACCTTGCCGCATGCCTCAACAAATTCAGGGCTGTACTTCTCTTCATCCTTCTTCTTGGAATAGCTGTTATCTGCCACCTTAAGATACCCCCGGTCCATAAGATATTTGAAATTGGCAAATAAATGCTCGCCATTCTTAAGTACCTCCAGAGCAATCTTCTTATAAACCGCCGCAGGGTAGAATATACTTAAAAATCTCCTGCATATTATCTCATACACCTTTTTATGGATATCAGACACACCATTTAACGCAGCCTGTCCCTGCCCGGTAGGAATGATTGCATAGTGATCTGTGATCTGCTTGTCATTCACATACCTTGTGGACGCTATCTTTTTATAGCTTCCCATCTGCAGCACCTCGGCAGCATAGCCCTGCATATTCTGTACCCTTGTCAGACCATTTATGTTCTTATATATCTCCTTGGCAACTGCCGTGGACAATACCCTGGCGTCGGTTCTCGGATATGTCACAAGCTTCTTCTCGTAAAGCTCCTGAACTATCTTAAGAGTGTCGCTGGGACTTATCTTAAAAAGTGTGGAACAGTCATTCTGAAGCTCCGCCAGATTATATAACAACGGTGGTGCCTTCTTCTCCTGCTTATTGGTCACGGAAAGCACCCTGGCGTCCATTCCGCCTGCATTAAGCTCCTCTATAAGCTTCTCGGCGTCCTCTTTTTTCTTAAAGCCGTTCTCCTTATACAAAAGCGGGGACTGAAAATATTTTGTGTCCTTCACAGCCTTCCACTCTGCGTCAAACTGTCCGTCTGACAGTGCAATATTTCCCACAACACGATAGAAAGGAGTCTTGACAAACTCCCTTATCTCCCGCTCCCTCTTCACGATTATTCCAAGGACACAGGTCATCACCCTGCCTACAGCTATGACACACTTGTCCAGGCCCAGATAACTCTTCACCACATAGCTGTACTTAAGTGACAAGGCTCTGGAGAAGTTTATACCCATAAGGTAGTCCTCCTTCGCCCTGAGGTATGCGGCGTCACTTAAGCTGTTATACTCTGATTCCGGCCTGGCCTCTCTGATGCCTCTGAGTATCTCCTCCTCAGTCTGGGAGTCTATCCATACACGACGCTTATCCTTATCAGGATGTCCCGCCATGTCGTCCACAAGCCTGTATATGTACTCTCCCTCACGCCCCGAGTCAGTGCACACATATATACAGCCTACATCCTCCCTGTTTAGGAGCTTCTTCACTATGTTAAACTGCTTGGCAACAGCAGGTATAACCTCGTATTTGTATTCTTTCGGAACAAATGGGATAGTGTCAAGGCTCCACCGCTTAAGCTTCTCATCATAGGCGTCCGGGTAACTCATAGTGACAAGATGTCCTACGCACCAGGTAACGATAGAGTCCTCCGACTCAAGATATCCATCTCTTCCATTTCCATTAACATGAAGCACATCAGCGAATTGTCTTGCCACGCTGGGCTTCTCTGCTATATATAAATTCTTCAAATATTACCTCCGGAATTTTTTCATTTCTCTCCATTATATATCAAACAGAGCTTTTTTGAAACAATATAAGCAAAAAATCGAGCAGGCAGAAGCCCACTCGATACATATGATAACCATCATCTTTTTATTAATGTTACATTCCTGACACATACATGAATACCAGCGGCAGCACTACGATCAAAAGTGCTCCACCAAGCATATAAAATGTATTCTTAACTTTCTTTCCTATAAAGACAAACAATACCGACAACAGGGCAAATATCAATATTCTCACAAGCTGCACTATGATCAGATACTGTAATATCGTCACATTAAAAGCTGACTCTCTCATACTGTACAGGCTGTAGATACTGTAACCGCTGCCTTCAAGGTCTATGTTCTTCGTGATCCACAAGAACTCCGTTCCATAGATAGCCACATAAGCAAACACAAGAACAACAACCGACTTTATTGTCTTTATGCGATCCAACGTCCTGTATTTCTCTGTAGTCATCACCAGTTCATTTATCTTATCCTTGTAATCTGACAGATACATAAATGACAGGATTATAAATCCAAATGTCAGAAACATTATGGCATTAAGTCTGCGGGATTCTACTGATTTATCCCCAATAAGCAGATCATAGCCTCTGTCATACACGAAGCCAAGCTCCGCTCCATCATTGTCCTTATTCTTTTCAACAACATACTCAACATACTCTCTGCACCGGTCAAACCCCGGTTCTTTATTTAACTGTTCCTGGATACTGTCATTTGCCCTGTTATACTTATCATAGGATATCTCTCCGGCATCATATTTCTGAATTACTTCTTCATATTCAAGTCTGAGTTTATCAAAATTCTCTTTCTCCGACTCCAGATAATCCATCTTTTCTTCAGTGACATCTCCGGCGATTTGGTTTACATAATGCCTATAGTAAATTTCACTGATCCCCCATTTCATGGTCTTACCATAATACATATAGCCTATTATGAACACCAGAAGCAACAGAACGAATATCATTTTATATCCAATCCACAGCTTATAAGACTCCAACGCCCCAAGCCCCCGGATCCTGTAGCCTCCAAAAAGCCTTGCCTTCAGTCTGCTTCCAATCATTATCTGATTATAGTAGATCTCCTTGTTCATGAAATATACGCACGAAATACATATGCCAACAACAATGATCACCGCAAATATAATTATGTCAACCATAATTGCACTTACGGCATTATTAAATATATTGTAATTCAGGTATCCGAAGAACCTTTCACTGTTAAATATACCGCCTCCAAACACTCTGTATCCAAGCTCATTTCCAGCCAGCTTCGCCACCCCTGATGCGGCACCTGCCAAGGCGGCTATTATGATGCATTTCACAAAGGCCATAGCTTCATTTGCCGATATCATGTTCATAAGCATTATCAGGGAAAGTATGGCAAGAAGCCCTATATACTTACACAGGAAATCTGCCAGCATAAACTGATATATATTCATCCTGTAGCCGAAATCAATATAGTCTGCCAGACTTTGTACCGGCAGGCTCTTATCCACTGCACCATACATGATCTCGGTTATAAATATATCGGATACATACACACACGCCCACATCAGAAGCAGTATTATTGCGGATGCGAGGTACTTGCCTATGACGAGCCTGCTGTCGCCCTTCCTTGTTGTCTTATACAGGTTAAGAAGACCATTCTTCTTATCTCTCATCACACCTTCTATAGACAACACTGCTGCAAATATAACCACCACTATGATCATTCCATAATATCCGAAAAATCTGCATATTCCACGAGATCCAAAGAACTCAGGCTGAACACCCTTAAGCTTGGCATAAGCCTGTTTTGTCTTCTCTATGTTGTTAATGGAATATCTGCTCTGGAATATAGATATGTCTCTGTTATTATCCGCCTCGGTCTGTACCTTCTCAAGATAAATATCATAATCAGCCACTGACATATATTCATCAACTATGTCCTGTGCTTCACCGGACTCCTGCTCTTCCATGAGGATATCACCAATCTCAAGTTCTCCTGTGTTTATCCTGTTGCACATATCCCTGTACGTGGAATGATCCAGCGTATCGGCATTAATATACAGAACATAAAATACACCATTCAGAAACAAAAGTATCAAAAAGGCCATCCAGATCTTACGGTTATGCAGCATATTTCTAAGTTCATTAACTAAACATACCATATCCTACCTCCTATTTAAGCTCTGTCTCTTCAAACACCTTCATGTATACTCCTTCAAGTCCCTGATCCGGATCCACCCCCATCTTTTCTACCAGCTTGTCCGGTGCATCAGCCTCCGCAACCTTTCCTTCCTTCTGAAGTACTATACAATCCGCAATACTTTCTATGTCCTGTACAACATGGGTAGCAACAATAATTATCTTGCCTGCAGAATTATCATGTATAAGATTTCTGACATGTATCCTCTCCTTAGGATCAAGTCCTGCAGTCGGCTCATCAAAGATCATTATATCCGGATCTCCAAGAAAGGTCTGGGCAATAAGCAGACGCTGCTTCATACCTCCGGAATATGTACCAATCTTCTTATCCGCCACAGATATAAGATTTACCTTCTCAAGATAGAACTGTATCTTGTCATCAAGGCTTTTCCTGTCCTCTCCCTTTAACAATCCCATATAATTAAGGAACTGCCTTCCGGTATAGAACGGATATATAGTCTGCTGCTGCGGCATATAACCTATACGTTTTCTGTACTCCTCCTTCTGCTTAAATATATCGTCACCATCCAGAGTGATCTCGCCTCCTGTGGGTTTTACACTCTGGGTTATTATCTTCATAAGTGTGCTCTTTCCGGCACCGTTAGGACCCAGTAATCCATATACTCCCTCCTCAAAGGAATATGAGAAATCATCCAGTGCCCTCTTGCTGCCATATTGCTTCGTAATCCCTTTTAACGCTAATTCCATAACCATATCCTCCCCCATCGTTTGAACAAATCTACCTTTCTCCGATAACTATCCAATCCATAGCATCAAACTGTTTTCTCTGCTCATCTGTGAGATCATCAAGTTCTGTGTAAAAGGTGTCTCTGAACACATCAAAATCCACCACGCCAAAATCACTCAAATCTTCAGTATAAACAGTTCCAGGCAACATTCCTGTGTAATCATGATTATCTATGTATATCCTGTTATGTTCCTCATCAATATCTAATATGTCAGAAATATATGTTCCCTCTTCTGTAAATGTGGTATTCGCTATATAGTATTTATTATTTTTTATGTCATAAAGCAGCTTTTTATAATCTGTATCCACAACACTTAAATATCCGTGCATACGATATGCTACTCCACGCAGCTCTCTCATCAGCTCCGTTTCACCAATCTTTCCATTTTTAAATTCATAAATGATCGTAGTTGCATCTTCTCCCTGCTCATTCACCACAATAATGCCTTTTTCTTCATTGTCCACAATTCTTATTCTGTCAACATTTTCCCAACTATCCATAAGCTTCATCTGATCATCTTCCAGCTTAAAAAGATCTACATAGCTATCAGATTCAAGATTGCTATTGTCGGTACACCAACTGTGTAATATATATATATCCTTCGAATCCCCCTCTGCAATCTCTAATGCCGAACTATCCTCTCCCTCTGAATCCGCATTGTGTTCGTACAGGCATGTACTCTTGTTCCATCTCAGATCATACTTATACAGATAATTATCATGTATCGGATCTGTAAAATCCTTTTCATTTCTGAATTTATATGCTGTGAAATAAATATCCCCATCTATCGCCTTTACGGATAAAACAGCCCCAGAATCAGCACTATATATATTCACTCTTTTTGAGCCATCACTGGATATACCATCTAAGCTGACTCCTCCATTATACTCAACTTCCCCATTATCAGAATTAACATCAACTACAAAACTTGATACATACACATAGCCATCATAATACATGAACATGTTGGCGCCCTCAATATAGGCATTACAATCCTCTGAATCATGATTACAATTAGCCTTACTGCACACTACAGCACTTTTTTGAGTGTTCGCATCAAAAAAATACAGTCTATCTGCCTTCATATAATATAAGCCATCGTCACTGTAACATGCACTTCTGGTTGCATACGCTGCCTTATCAGGAAATTTCCTCAACAGTCTCGGAAGCACATATACTCCGGTAACAATAAGCAGTATTCCTAAAATTACACATGATATAATAATTACCTTTTTCCTCATAGCCCCATCCTTTCACCTGCATGTAAACTCCTCCAGACCTCTACTTTCTCCGATAACTATCCAATCCATAGCATCAAGCTGCTTTCTCTGCTCATCTGTGAGATCATTAAGTTCTGTGTAAAAGGTGTCTCTGAACACATCAAAATCCGCCATTCCCTGATCACTCAAATCTTCATAATAAACAGTCCCCGGCAACATTCCTGTGTAATCATGATTATCTATGTATATCCTGTTATGTTCCTCATCAATATCTAATATGTCAGAAATATATGTTCCCTCTTCTGTAAATGTAGTATTTGCTATGTAGTATTTATTATTTTTTATGTCATAAAGCAGCTTTTTATAATCTGTGCACACAACACTTATGTATTCATGCATAATATCTGCATATCCATCTTTTTTCCTCATCAGCTCAGTTTCAGCAATCTTATCGTCTTTAAATTCATAGATGATCGTATCCGCATCTTCTTCCTGCCCATTTACAGATGCAATTCCATACTCTTCATTATCCAAAATTCTTATCCTATAAACATTTTCCCAACTGTCCAAAAGCTGCATCTGATCATCTTCCAGCTTAAAAAGATCTACATACATATCAGTTTCAGGATTGCTATTGTCGGTACACCAACTGTATAATATGTATATATCCTTCGAATCTCCCTCTGCAATCTCTAATGCCGAACTATCCTCTCCCTCTGAATCAGCATTATTTTCGTACAAGCATGTACTCTTGTTCCATCTCAGATCATACTTATACAGATAGTTATCATGCACCGGATCTGTAAAATCCTTTTCATTTCTGAATTTATATGCCGTAAAATAAATGTTTCCATCTATCGCCTTCATGGACAAAACACTTCCACAATCAGCGGTATATAAGTTTATCCTCTTTGAGCCATCACAGGATATGCCATCCAGCCTCGCCCAACCCGTAAACTCAACTACACCATTTTCAGAGGTTGCATCAGTCACCCCAGATTCTACATACACGTAGCCATCATAATACATTAACATACCAGCTCCCTCAATATATGCATTACAATCCTCTGAATCGTGGTTACAATTAGCCTTACTGCATACCACGGCACTCTTATGGGTATCCGCATCAAGAAAATATAGTTTATTGCCCTTCTTATAGTACAAACCGTCCTCACTGTAACAGTTAGAATAAGTTGCATATGCTGCTTTATCAGGAAATTTCCTCAAGAATCGTGGAATTACATACACCCCGGTAGCAATAAGCAGTATTCCTAAAATTACACATGATATAATAATTACTTTTTTCCTCATAGCCCCATCCCCTTGTAAATAATTGTTTTTTCGATACTGAATACAGTATATTTTTTAAGATGTAATGCATTACATTTTGAGCTTACAACATTTTTCGAGTTCTATCAATCCTCTTGGCGTGAACAGCATAAAAATGGTCGTGAACTGCATTTTTATTGTGTTTTTAGTGTTTAATTAAATTATGAGCCGTGATATAATTACCATAATGACATGTTTTAAAGGGATTTTATATAGTCAAGATTATATGTTTGGGAAGAAGTTTTTTAAAGTAGCATTTCACCGCACTATAATCAATACCAATTCTCATATGAGTTTTCTTGCATATTTCAGAGAAACATTTTTGCCATTACTTAATAATATTACTAAATTCAGCCTTCCATTTTATGGGTTTTTATGCTATGGAGGAGAACAATGAGCTTAAGGGTTGCAATACTTGAAGATAACAACAAAGATTTTGAAAATGCCTGCTTATTTATAAGTGAGTGGTCTCAGGAGCGGGGTATAAATACAACTATAATAAGGTTTACAGATGATCAGATATTAAAAACATTTACGGAAGATAAATTTGATATACTATTTGCTGATATAGATCTTGATCACACCGATACAGGTGCCGGTTTCATTATATGCAGGGAATTACGCGAGCTTGGATACCATAATAGTCTGGTGTTCCTGACAAATAACAGGGATTATGCCCTTAAGGGATATGAGGTCAGTGCTGCAGGCTACATCTTAAAGCCTCTTTCCCAAAACAACTTATCGGGTGTTATGAAGCGTGCGATAGATACCCAGCTCGGCAATTTCTACTACATAAACGACAGAAGTCATATTACACAGATTGCATTTGATGACATTGTATGCATAGAAAAGTCGGCACACCATATTCATATCTATACCACTACAGGACAGACCTACAGTGAACGTACTTCCCTGTCAGGTGTATTGACCAAGCTTCCATCCCAATTCATCCAATGCCACAAGTCAAGTATAATCAACACCATGCATGTTGAACACATACGGGGAAACAACGCATATATGTCCAATGGTCACAGCCTGCTTATAGGTAGATCATATCTTTCTTCGGTACGCAAGTGTATATCCTGAGCGAAAAAAAACCACCCTGCCTCCGCATAGGAAACAAGGTGATCTTATAAGCTGTATTATATGTAGATTTATATGTTTTATTCACAAAACCTGTAGCATTAAATGCGTCCCATAATTTCATATGGACATTACTGCTCAAACAGAAGCTGTTCATATGTTGGGAATGGCCATGCATCCTTAGGAAGCTCCTTCTCAAGTTCATCAGCAGGCTTTCTTACTGCATCGAAGGATCCGAACACCTCATCATGGTAATACTTAGACCATGACGGAATATCATCTGCCAGTGCATGTGCTCCCTCAACCTTTTCTTCGAGGGCAACAGTTGCTGCCTTAAGCTCTGCCAGCTTATCTGATATTGTCTTTAAAAGTGATATCTGTACTGATGGTTCAATGCCAAGTGCCTTAATCTCGGCTGCACCCTTGGCAAGGTCTGCCTGATATGACATTACAGCAGGAATGATCTCTTCATTTGCCATTTCGATCATTGTAAGTGCCTCAATGTTGATCTTCTTAGCATAGTTCTCAAGCATTACCTCTGCTCTGGCTTCAAGCTCTGCCTTATTCATTACACCCAGTCTTTCAAATATTGATACGCTCTTCTCTGAGGCAAGGTATGGAACAGCTTCAACCATGCAAGGGATATTTGGAAGTCCACGCTTAGCTGCCTCTTCTACCCACTCTTCTGAATATCCGTTACCATTGAAGATAACTCTCTGATGCGCTGTAAGTAATTCCTTGGTCTTTGCCTTTACCGCTGCCTCGAAGTCATCTGCCTTTTCAAGCTCATCGGCTATCTTCTCCAACTGATCTGCAACTATAGTATTAAGAACCATCATTGGAAATGCTATAGACTGGGTTGAACCAACCATTCTGAACTCGAACTTATTGCCTGTAAATGCAAATGGTGAAGTTCTGTTTCTATCTGTCGCATCCATTGTAAATGTAGGAAGTGTTCTTGTTCCTGATACATATTTCTTGCCCTTAGGAGATTCCTTAGCCTCGCCGCCATTTATGATCTGGTCAACTACCGCTTCAAGCTGCTCTCCAAGATATGCTGATATGATTGCAGGTGGTGCTTCATTTGCACCGAGTCTGTGATCATTACCTGCTGATGAAGCAGACAGTCTCAAGAGCTCTGCATTCTCATCTACTGCAGCAATTACAGCAGCCAGGAATAACTGGAACTGGAGATTTTTCTCTGGCTCCTTACCAGGATCAATAAGGTTCTCACCTTCATCTGTTGAAATTGACCAGTTGTTGTGCTTACCTGAACCATTTACCCCTGCAAATGGCTTCTCATAGAGAACGCACTCAAGATCATGCTTATGTGCAACCTTTTTCATTGTCTCCATAACCAACTGGTTCTGGTCTGTTGCGATATTTGTTGTTGAGAAGATTGGTGCCAGTTCATGCTGTGCCGGAGCAACCTCGTTATGCTGGGTCTTTGCAAGGATACCGAACTTCCAGAGCTCTTCATTTAACTCTGTCATATAACCTGCGATCTTATCCTTGATAGATGCAAAGTACTGATCGTCAAGCTCCTGTCCCTTTGGTGGCATTGCACCGAACAATGTACGTCCGCACAGCTTAAGGTCTGTTCTTCCTGCGAATTTCTCCTTATCTACAAGGAAGTATTCCTGCTCAGGTCCAACTGAAGCTGTTACTTTCTTTGCTGTAGTATTTCCAAATAATCTCAGTACACGGATTGCCTGATCACTTATGGCATCCATGGAACGGAGAAGTGGTGTCTTATAATCAAGTGACTCTCCTGTATATGATGTAAATGCTGCAGGAATGCACAGGATGCAGGTTCCTTCTGCTGTTGTCTTAACAAATGCAGGTGATGTACAATCCCATGCTGTATATCCTCTGGCTGAACATGTGGCACGAAGACCACCTGAAGGGAATGATGAAGCATCCGGCTCAGCCTTGATGAGCTCCTTGCCTGTGAACTGTAATATAACTCCACCATCACCTACTGTACTTACAAATGAGTCATGCTTCTCTGCTGTAGTTTCTGTAAGCGGCTGGAACCAATGAGTATAATGTGTTGCACCAAGTTCCATAGCCCATTCCTTCATTGCTGCTGCTACTGAATCTGCGATAGATGTATCAAGAGGCTCCCCCTTATCTATTGTTGCCTTAAGAGACTTATATACTGCCTTTGGAAGACGCTCTCTCATTACCTGATCTGAAAATACATGTGAGCCGAACACGGCTGAAATCTTGTTCATCATACTCTTTACTTCCTTTCTGTTGAAACATCCTAATACTACTTATAAATAACAAAAAAGGTGTCCTCAACTAATGAGAACACCTTTGTTCAAGTTCGTTATTTATTCGATAGCAGTAGGATACTCCTGCATGTCAAAAAAATCAAGTCCTAATTTTAATTCTTAATAAAATTAAGTGGATTGTTGGGTGGTGTTTTGTTTTTTAAGGCGATACAGCCATAGGTATTATACTCCTTGACATTGAGCTTGATTCCTCCGACAATCTTACCGGTGTTGATCTTGGCAGTTATATCCGTACACTTCCGCAGTTTGAAAATACACCTATATTATTCATAACAGGCTATGCGGCAGAGGCAGCCCATGCTATTCATGCTACCAACTGCTTCGACTTTCTCGTTAAGCCTTTTAAGCCGGCAGAGCTTACAGCTTCTATCCAGAAGCTTATAGACAAAAACATTATTTCCGAGAAGCCTATACCTTTTCGTGACCTGGCAGGAGTACATTTCAGAGTGCTTCCGTCTGAGATAATATACATGAGCTGTGCCAATCATAATACACAAGTATATACCCTTTCAGGAACTTTCACTGCTCATATGTCCCTGGCAGATATTATGCGAAAGCTCCCAGACTACTTTATAAGATGTCATAAGAGTTATGTAGTAAACAAATACTTTATAGCCAACTACGACAAGTCAACACTATATATAACGGTCAGGACAGACCCCCAGACATCTATCCCTATCGGATACGCATATCATAAATCCTTCGTAAACCAATTAAGGGACTAATGTAATGGTCCTGTCACTCTTCCGATGCCCTTCTGCACATGCCTATAAGCATAGCTGTCATAATGAACATATACGGAGTGGTTATGCACTGATTTACGTTGAATATTGCCTGAACTCCATAGGATACCACGGCAAGGAGAAGTCCCAATATATATGGCGACTTCTTTATTTTTTTCACTCCGGCTATGACAGCGGTGACAACAACACCGCCATAAGAAAGCATACCAAATAACCCCTGGGTCACCAGATATTGCAGGTACTCATTATGGGCATTGTCATACACTGTTCCGGTAACCTGAAGCATTTCGTCATAAAACCGATCATCCATAAGTGAGCGGATGGACTCATTACCATGTCCGAATATCTTCTGTACAAACGGAAGCTCACCGTATAATCCTGTTACGCGTCTCCATATATATCCTCTGTAGGATCCCCATTTATCATTAAAATCAAACATGGCGAGATTATTTTTTATTCCGTATATGATAACAGCAATTCCTGAGATAAGGACAACCGCCAGTGCAATGATAAGCTTTATGCCGGTTCCGTTCTTCTGCTTATTTATGTAAACTTCACTTTTATTTTCATTTATGTAAATTTCAGTTTTGTTTCTATTTATGTAAACCCGAATAATAAGTCGTATGAACAATCCCACTGCAAATATGATCACAAGCAATGCCGGATGCTCTGCCAGCCTGTTAAAGCCTGTTATCTTTGCCCCATTAGTACCCACTAGCATCCTAAGTAACACCATACCTAGATACCCGCCTGAGCCAAGCATCACAAGCTCAAATAACCGGTCCACTCTCTCCATATACACAGTTGCAAATAATACTGCTATTACAGCCGCTCCCACACCGGCGAACACCACGTCAGCATTTGCAGGGATAAATGCCATGAAACCTGCAAATACTCCAATGCCGTATACTATCCTCTTTATGTTACTTTTCTCTGTAACATAAAGTCCCATAAACAACGGCAATGCTATACATATAAAGCTTCCGAATATATCAATATTGCCAAATGTGGACACATATATATTCCTCTGCTTCCTGTTTATACCATCAAGAAGCTTAAAAGGATCAAATCCAATATTCTGAAGTATTGCAATAATAAATGTGACAGAGGAAACCAGGACAAATACCATACTTATAAGAGACCACATCTTCTCCATATTGCTCACTCTGGCAGACACAATAATATACATTATAAATATAAGTATCATAAATGCCAGACCACAGTATCTTCCCTGTGCTCCGGTAAATGCATTTTTCTTATCCTCCGCCATTATGAATGACATTACCCCCGAAATAAAGAACAGTACCATACAAATGTCAGTTCCATACACGCCATCACATATTACCGCCTTAAGCTTATCCATTGTGCCGACCTTGACATTTCCACCTGCATGTCTTCCTTTCATGCCTCCGGCATTTATACCGGTAAGTACTATCACAAGTCCCATTGCCCATATTACGGCAAATAATATCACGCCCACCTTAAATACGGTGTATTTTGTATATGTAATATCAAAATAATGATCATGAAGAGCCAATGGATATATGACCAGCATATACAACAAAAAGGCTGACGTAATACCGGTCATTAAACGACCGGAACCACTGTCAACCTTTATTGTTTTATTTAACGAATAGTGTTTGTTTTTATCTTGGCTATTTCTTTTATTCAAATCACTTTTTCTCTCTACAGCCTTCATATATAGCAATCACTCCGCAGCTTCTATTAATCTTGACTTTTGATATTATACCACCGGCATATAATATTGGCTACAGTAATGGAGATAATAATTTCAGAACTGCATCCACCAACATTCTTGACCGTCTTCTGTTGCACCAGCTTACATCTATCTCATCACATTCATCAAAGGTTTGAAGAAAATCTCTTTTGATGTCAGCGATAACCTTACTCATATATATAAGTACTCCACACTCAAAGTGATGGTAGAAGCTTCGGTTATCCATATTTATACTGCCGACTGAAGCGAGACTGTCATCACAAAGTATGACCTTGGAATGTATAAATCCCGGCTTATATTGATATATCCTTACACCTGCCTCCACAAGCTCCTTATAGCTTGACTGAGTCATCCTGTATATAAACTTCTTATCCGGTATTCCCGGGGTAACTATCCTTACATCTATCCCACGCTTAGCTGCAAGCTTTATAGCCATCATCAATTCACTTCCCGTAATGAAGTAAGGGGTAAATACATAGATGTACTTTCTTGCGTCATTTATCATCTGCAGATATATGCTCTCCCCTGCATGCTCTACACTTAAGGGATTTGAATAATATGGCTGAAGATAACCTATATGCGGGTGCTCCTTTATCTCAGGGATAAAGCGTTTGTAGCTTGCCTCTGTAAATCTTGAGGTATTCCACATCTGAAGGAACATTATGGTAAATCTGAAGGCTGCTCCGCCCTCCATCCTTATACCGCTATCCTTCCATGTGCCAAAGGGATGCGTGATATTGGCATATTCATCCGAAAGGTTAAAGCCTCCGGTATAGGCAATATTTCCATCTATTACCGCTATCTTTCTATGATCCCTGTTGTTCAGTATGGTAGCCATAAATGGGAAGATCTGGTTAAAACAGATACACTTTATTCCCATCTTCTCCAGCTCTTTCCAGTAATTCTTGTTTACATAAAACACAGAACCCACATCATCATATATGACTCTGACTTCTACACCCTCAGCAACCTTCTTCACCAGGACTTCAAGGATATCATCCCATACCTTACCATGATTTATTATGAAGAACTCCAGGAAAATGTATTTTTTTGCGTGCTCCAGATCATGAATTAAATCAGGAAATACCTTATCCCCCATGGAGTAATACTTCTCAACTCCACCCTTATATACAGGTGCCTTGGAGTATTTCTCGGTATATTTCATGAGCCTGTAGGGCGGATCATCCACAAGGATCTCTGCACTGTTGGAGTCAACCCCGTAGAGATCCTCGTAAACCTCCTGCTCTTTTATACGAAGAAGATTTTTCTTGAGCTTTCTTGGAATCACCACATGTCCATACAGTATATAGAGAAGTCCACCAAACAGCGGGAACATCATAATAGGAACTATCCACGCCAGCTTAATAGATGGATTCATATCCCTGGATATAATATAAGCTCCCACAACAATACTTAATATGGTAAGTCCTATATTTATATATACACTATATGATTTTAAGATTATAAGCTGAACAATGAAAAATACTATCTGAATCACCACCAGCAATGCGGTCATGACCATCCTGCTGAACAGCAAATTAAAAAACTTCTTCATACCCTATACCTGTTTATTCCTGTTTCTTCTATTATTATATGTGTTCTTAATCCTTTGTTTCTTTTTCCCCTATGATATTGAGACCACCTGGTACTCCAGCTCTTCTACTGTCTTCTTTAAAATACTGTCATCAATATCGCTGTTAAGAGTTACTACTGCTGTCTTCTTCTCGTGATCTGCAACAGCACTGTCAACCTGTGGCAATGCCTCAAGTGCTTTTTTAACTGCTGCCTCACAGTGCTTACACATCATACCGTTTATATTCATTGTCTTTGTCATTTTTTCATTCTCCTTATTTACATTATTTTCTATAGCAGTATTCTCTGCTTTATATGAATTAACCGAATTTTTATTATTTATATCTGTATCCTCTGTGCTTCCATTTTTTTCCACATTATGATACTTCATAAATATAACATTTTCAACCACCGAAATACCATTAACTTTTTCTAAAGTTTTATTTTCCTTCTGCTGTCTGTTTCTGCCATCCAGCTTCACAAAGTTGAGTCTCAGGGCATTCATAACCACACATACCGATGACAGACTCATGGCAAATGCTCCAAACATAGGGTTTAAGGTAAGGCCCCAGATAGGATAATAAACACCGGCAGCAATAGGTATTCCTATAACATTGTAGATAAATGCCCAGAAAAGGTTTTCCTTGATATTTCTTATGGTACCATGGGATAACCTTATGGCTCTTGCCACTGAGTTAAGTCCCTTCTGCATAAGGACCACGTCTGCTGCGTCTATGGCAATATCGGTTCCTGCTCCTATGGCTATACCTATATCTGCCCTGGTCAGGGCAGGGGCGTCATTTATTCCGTCTCCAACCATTATAACCTTACCGGACTTCATGAGTTCTCTTATCTTCTCTTCCTTTCCTTCAGGAAGAACCCCGGCTATAACCTCATCTACACCTACCTGTCTGCCTATGGCATTTGCAGTTTTCTCGTTATCACCTGTCAGCATGATCACCTTGAAGTTCATTTCCTTAAGCTCTCTTATGGTTTCCACGCTGTCTTCCTTAACTACATCGGCGACTGCGATAATACCAAGGAGCTGCCACTTTCCTGTTTCATCAGTTCTTGCGAAGAACAATGGAGTCTTTCCCTCATCAGCAAATAAATCCGACTGTCTTTCTGCCTCTTCTGATATTATGCCATTATGGTTTACATAATTATAGTTTCCGGCTATATACCTGTTTCCGCTTATGGTTCCGCGTATACCCTTACCCGGTACATTTTCAAAATCTGTAATACTAAGAAGCCTCACATTATCTCTCCTGCAGCGTTCATTTACAGCCTTTGCAATAGGATGTTCGCTGTACTGCTCCAATGTATAGGCAGCCTGCAGCAGCTCCTGAAGCTCTACTCCCGGTGCACAGGCAATATCTGTAACTACCGGAGTACCATTTGTAATTGTACCGGTCTTATCAAGAACTATAGTGTTACATCTTCCTGTTGCCTCCAGGGCTGCGGCGGTCTTAAACAGTATACCATTTCTTGCTCCTACACCATTTCCAACCATTATGGCTACAGGTGTCGCAAGACCAAGGGCACATGGGCAGCTTATTACAAGAACGGATATTCCTCGTGAAAGTACAAATGCTGTGTCCTTTCCTGCTATTATCCACACTATTATTGTGATAAGTGCCAGTGCAATCACTGTAGGGACAAATACTCCCGATACCTTATCGGCGATCTTGGCTATCGGTGCCTTTCCTGATGCTGCGTCTCCCACCATGGCGATTATCTGGGAAAGGGTGGTATCCTCTCCAACTCTTGTAGCGCGGCACTTAAGGAAGCCTGACATATTAATGGTAGCTGCGCTGACCTTGCTGTCCGGCTCCTTATCAACAGGGATACTTTCTCCGGACAGTGCTGATTCATCCACTGCACTGTTTCCTTCTATTACCTGTCCGTCAACCGGTATGCTTTCTCCGGGTCTTACTACGAATATATCGCCCACCGCCACTTCATCGGCTGCAATCTTCTTCTCTTCTCCGTCACGGATAACATTTGCAGTCTTAGGTGCCAGCTCCATAAGTCCTTTTATGGCGTTGGTGGTCTTACCCTTGGAGTATGCCTCAAGGGTCTTTCCTATGGTAATAAGTGTCACGATCATGGCTGCTGACTCAAAGTACAGGTTGTGCATATAATGCATTACCATGTCCATGTCACCCTTAAGCGAGGCGTCTGTCATAGCCATAAGCTCCACGAAGCTGTATATAAATGATACGCCCGAGCCCATAGCTACCAGTGTATCCATGTTAGGTGCCAGATTCACGGCTGCCTTAAAGCCACTTATGAAGAACTTTTGGTTTATGACCATGATGATACCCGCTATGAGCATTTCAACCAATCCCATGGCGATATGATTGCCATCAAAAAATGACGGCAGAGGCCAATCCCACATTACATGTCCCATAGACACATACATAAGAGGTATCAGAAGGATCACTGAGGATATTAGCCTCTTCCACATCTTTTTTGTTTCCTTATCTACTGAGTCCGTGGCTCCGGCTGTGGCGGATGTGCTGTTTTTTCCTGAGACGGCTGCTCCGTTACCACCACCACCTGCGGCAGACTTACGTCCCGCCGCCAGAGACGCACCATACCCTGCCTTCTCAACAGCCTGGATTATACTTTCGCTGGTGGCTGTTCCCTCTACATTCATTGAATTGGTCAGGAGATTGACCTGACACATATCAACTCCCGGAACCTTGCTTACAGCTTTTTCTACTCTGCTGCTGCAGGCACTGCAGGTCATCCCTGTTACATTATATTTGTCCATAGTTATGTCAACCCCTTTCACGTTATTTGTATATCTGACTATTTCATAAGTTTCTGGATAGTCTTAAGAAGATCCTCCATGGAATCGTCTCTTCCTTCTCTTATATCTGTTGCCACACAGGTTCTTATATGTCTTGCCAGCAGCTCTTTATTAAAGCTGTTGAGGGCTGCACTTATGGCTGACACCTGGATCAGTATATCTGTGCAATAAGCGTCTGTCTCCAACATATTCTTGACACCTCTTATCTGTCCCTCGATCCTGTTCAGTCTGTTCACAAGCTTCTTCTTCTCATCATCACTGCGTTCCTTTATCCTGCCTTCAACATCTGACACCAGTCCGCAGCAGCATTTATCTTTTTCTTCTTTATCCATTTAATATCTGCCTTTCTTAATATAATTATTCTTATCTCCCTTTATTACGCTCATATAGTATACCCCTATAGGGTATTTGTCAATATGTGATATTGATAATTTTTTACCATAACAACGGCATGGAACAGCAACCATGCCACAGACATCATTACCGCGATAAAACACGCTTTGCGAGTTTTATCCGCTGATCAGCAGTCGTCAAATGCACACATGCAAGCATGTTGCACTTGACTCGTTGCCATAACAAAAAAAGACGTGTGAAGTAAAAAAACTCCACACGTCTTTTCGCAGTTCTATTATTCAATTATTCCTTTTTACTGGATATCCCCTTCATCTACTTCCTTCTCCACTGCAAAGGATCCATCATCGGATATTGTGCTACTTGTAACGTCATCGGAATCATAGCTCTCACCCTCTAACTGAGACGCAACGTCTATGAGACTGCCATCCATGGCATTTATAAGAATAAGCTGTGTCGGATATGAATCTTCAAACGCACTATCCTCTGTATCCTCCTCTGTATCCTCCTCTGTTGAAGTATCGCCTTCTTCATCTCCATAACTGGTTGAAATAAATGCCCACACAGGAATAAGCTTATACTGACCTGTTGTATCTTCATCCTTGACTCTGAAATAGGTAAGCTTAACCTTATCAAATTCAAGATCAAGATATGATGTCTTATTGTCCTTATAAAACTCAGGTATCTTCTCCTGGGCACTCTTTAATATCTCATCCCAGCTAAGAAGCTCCACATCACTATCCTCCTTAATTGTATTAAGAGAGTAGTTTATGTTCACCTGGAAGGCACTGCCATTATATATACTCAAATTAATAGTCTGGTCACTGGTTGTGTACCATACATTATTTGTATCAAGGTAATCTAAATTCCATACATCCGGACTATATATAGGCACATTATCCACTGACTTGACAAATGTGATGGACCATCCGTCACATTCCTCTGCCAGGGTGTTGCCAGCATAATCATAATAGTCCCATATAAGCGGTGAACAGCTCTTAAGCATTGCATCCTTAAAACCAAGATCTGCCAGATAAGAGGTTGCATATGAAACAGCCTCGTCCTTTGTCATGTCACTCTGGTTCTCCAGGTCGTATGAATTATAATCATCGCCATAATAAGAAACATTATAGCAATCGTCATGGGGCCTGATATCCTTAATGGTAATGTACGGATACGGTGCTATACTTGCACTGCCGTTAGCTCCTGAGCTGTCTCCATACATATCAAGTTCATACAGTTGATCGCCTATATAACCTATATAACTATCACTATCATATGTATCCCCCACCGGTTCTCTTTCATCTGTAGCCTTGGCAAGGTCACTCTTTAAGGAATTTACGGTATCACCGATCCACTGGGCATTCTCCGTGTCGCCTGCTGCATTTGCATCATCAAGCATTGCCTGATATACATCCAGCTCCTTCTGGACATCTTCCCTGATCGGCTTTTCATAATCGTACTTATATATTCCTTTACTCTTGTCAAAAAAGCTCTCTGCCAGTGTCTTCTTATAATCACTATCGTATGACAGCGGCTCACAATATACTACTGACATAGTGGACGCATTAGGTATTTCTATTTTCTCGGCATTTATCTTAATGCTTGATAATCCTGAGTTTCCAACCGGTATATCTCCGGTGTAGGATTCCGGTGCCTTAACCTTTGCTCTTAACTCTCCACTGTCTCCACTGCCGCCATTCTCAGAGCCGCCATTTTCATCATCAATATTGTAATCCACTTTCTTCTTGCCACAGCCGGTTGCTGCGCCTGAAAGCATCATTACACCAATCATGGAAAGAGCCACCGCTCTTCTGACAAAACTTTTCTTCATATATACACTCCTCCGTATTGAACATCAGCCCATTTTAAATCTGTATCATTACCATTATAATACTTACTGCCGCTGCTATCAATATTATCTACTCTTTGGTAATTATGATCTGACCGTCTACAACCTTGACCTTTACCTTATTTGTATCAATTCCTGCTGATGCCAGCATATCCTCATTGATCTGTACACGATGTGCCTTATCAAGTACTGAATATTCCTCATGGGAATCCTCAGCAGCAAAGCTTTCGCTTGACAGTTCATTGATCTTGTTACGATAATCCTCTTTCATGATCTTCTCTGTGCTTATCTTACCATCTGAGATCATGACCACACGTCCCACCTTATTTGCCAGGCTTATATCGTGGGTAACGATTATTATGGTTATCCCCAGCTCTTCATTGAGCTTTCTGAATAGATCCTGGATCATATTGGAGGTTTTTGAATCCACCGCTCCGGTAGGCTCATCCGCCAACAGTATCTTTGGATTATTCGCCAGAGCTATGGCAATAGCAACTCTCTGCTGCTCACCACCACTCATCTGGGCAGGATAGGAATTGATCTTATCCTCAAGTCCTACCATGGTAAGGAGCTCTATGGCTCTCTTCTCCTTGTCTGACTTATTGGTCTTATCGAAGAACATAGGCACCTGAACATTCTCCACAGCAGTCATGTAAGGCAGTAAGTTCCTAGAATTTTTCTGCCAAACGAAGCCTACTGTGTGTCTTCTGTATTCTACCAGTTCCTTGTCACTCATGGCAAATAAATCCTTGCCATCAGCATACATCTTTCCTGCACTCGGTCTCTCAAGGCCGCCTATCATATTAAGCAGTGTGGACTTTCCACTACCTGACTTACCGATGATGGCAATGAGATCTCCGCGTTTAATGTTAAGCTCCAGACCCTGAAGTGCCATAACCTCAACTTCATCGGTCTTGTAGATCTTAACAAGACCGTCACATTCAATTATATTGTCCGGATCACCAAGATATGAGTCATTGTTCTGCACCTGTGTTTCATCTACAGCAGCTTCATTTTTCTTAGCTTTCTTTTCCTTATGCCCTAGCAACTATCTCACCATCCTCTATCTCATAAACAACGTCTCCAAGCTCCATAAGGTTCGGATCATGGGTAGTCATAACAATAGTGATCCCTTCCTTAGCCACAAGCTCCTTGAAGAGCTTCATAACCGTAAGACCTGACGCGGTATCAAGTGCTCCGGTAGGCTCATCGGCAAATATTACCTGAGGCTTATGGGCAACTGCCCTTGCAATAGCAACTCTCTGCTGCTCGCCACCACTCATTTCTGATGGAAGATGCTGCATTCTGCCGCCAAGTCCCACCATGTCAAGAACCTCTTTTATTCGTTCATCTCTGTTTCCTTCATAGTCTGCAAGTCTGAGACCGAAATCTACATTCTCATATGCGTTCATGATAGGAATAAGTGCAACCGACTGGAATACAAAGCCTATATCATATCTCCTGAGCTTCTCTCTCTCTGTCTCCGGCATGGTGTTAAGCTCATTGCCATTTACATAAACCTCACCCTCTGTGGCATCATCAAGAGCACTTAATATATTGAGCAGTGTGGTTTTTCCTGATCCGGATCTGCCCTTAAGGATAGTAAGCTTACCTCTGGGCACATCCATATCAAGTCCTTTTAATGCGTAGAACTTCTCACCATTTCCCATAGGGAAACATTTAACAACATTTCTTGCACTTATGATTATATCGTCCTGGTCATACACTCCCTGGTTATCACCAAACTCATCATATGCCTGACCTGCCGTATCATCACCATATATTGTCTCATCATATACCTGATCATTGCCAGGCTCGTTGTTATATACTGTTTCTGACATACGCTCCACCTTAATCCTCTCCAAGCTTCAGAGCCTGAGTAATATTCATCTTCTTTAATATTGTCCTGATAACTATGAAGCAGGCAATGAACATCACTATTACAACTGCTGTAAGCTTTATTATATCCATTGGATTTACTGCCAACGATATAGGTATATTGTGTGTTTCAGGCAGATATACAATGGCAATAAGCTTGACAAACAGCATTGTAGTCAAGGCACCTACTCCATAGCCTGCCAGACTGGCAAGTACCGAGGAGAATATCTGCTCGTTTATGAGCATCTTGTTTATTTCCTTCATGGACATACCCATAGCTCTGTATATACCAAACAGAAGCTCTCTCTGTTTGATGGATGTGATCCAGTAAATAAGGAAGCCTACCAGACACAGCACAACTGCTACTATAAAGCTTAATGAGAACAGACCATTTGTAATTACCACCAATGATGAATCCATAAGCTTTAATGTATTCTTGTCTTTGCTTATATATGAACTTACCTTTATTCCGTCATTTTCAAGCTGGGACAGAACCTCCTTGTAATCATTGCTGCTGTTTGTCTTTATCCATACTTCGTATGGTGTCTGTCCGAATGCTCCAACAACATAAGCGTAATTGGCAACTACGAGATACTTCTCCACCTCTGACACATTGCCTTTCTCATCCTTCTCATAGCTGTACTGTTCAAAGCCCGGCCATGCGTCAACTATTGCCACAACATTTCCGGATACTGTTGCAATAGGCTCATCTGCCTTGGACTTGATGGGATTATATCTTGTATAGCTTATACTGTCTCCCACTGAAAGACTGTATTTCCTGGCAAGATTGGATGATATGATGACACCATTTGAGGTCTGTGCCAGTGCATTAAGATAATTGTACCAGTGTTCCTTGTTAAGGTCTGACTGGAGACTTGCCGTCTCGCCAAATTCCTTGGTATGTATACCCATGAGTACATTGTTATCAAGGGTCTCACCGCCTACGGATATGGAAGCACTATCATCATATATTACTCTGGTAGCCATATCGTAAAGGCTTCCCTCGTAGCCTGTAAACCTCTCAAAGTCAGGCTCCTCGTAATACCAGTTGGAATTCTTGTCCTTGTCATGGTATATTCCCATTGCCCAGTGCTCGCTTACACGAAGATCTGTACCTGCATTGTAAGCTTCACGTTTCTGGTTATTATCATTTATGGTTCTCGCCATATTGGAATTAAATATACCCATGGCAATGGTCATAACCAGAAATACTGAGATAAAACCCTGCTTCTTTGAGGTTCTGGTTATCTGGAGGAAGGACGCATATAATGCCGGCTTCCACTTCTTTCTTCCAATAAAGTATATAAATCTGATAAGGTACTTTATAAGTCTTAAGATCACCAGTCCCACCGCAAATATAAACAGTGATGAGTTAAGGAATATCAACGGATCCGGTCTCTTGCCTGCCAGGATATCCAGTGCGATAACTCCTCTCTGCTTCCTGTAATTGTACAGCAGGTATATGGATACCGCTGCAAATATTACATCTAAGAAGTACTTCTCCCAGAATGGCTTAACATTGATCTTTCCTGATTTTCTCTTCTGCTCCACAATGGAGTTCTTAGCATATTTGAACACAGGAAGCGTGACAAATAATATCGCTATCACTGCAGCAACAAGACTGTATACAAACGCTGAGGCTGTCATTCCGTAGAAGCAGGTTCTGTCTGATCTGAACTCCAGGAAGGAATTTGAGCTGGCAGCAAGTTTACATAATCCATATCCCATTGGTATTCCTATGAACAATGCTATTACTGACAGGATTGCCGACTGCCCCATATATATCCTTATTATCTGTCTTGTGCTTGTGCCTCGGCTCTTTAACATGGCTATCTCGCCCTCCTCCATCTCGAGGATCTGGCTTGAAACCATGTATATGAATGCCAATAGCAGCACCAGTATCGGAAGTTCAAGAACCCATATGATTATCCCTATGGTCTTGGCATCATTTTCATATTCCTTGATCACATCTGTGAAATTCTCAACTATATGATCATCTGCCTTGGAGAACTCTTTAACATAGTATCTTATGTTAGAAGCATTCCTGTGTGTTATGTCCGAATAGTCAAGCATGTTGTAATCTGTGCTGTATACTGTCGGTATGCTGTATTTGCTTATGATCTCGTCAAAAGCATCAAGGCTTACAAGTCCCTGCTTGGTAAATTCACTCTTTCTTATATACCAGTAGTAATCACCGTAGTCCTTTTCTGCAAATATTCCTGCTATGTAAAACTTCAACGGATTATCTGAAGAATCCTTGATCTTGTCATAGGTTATGGTCTCTCCTACAGTAAGGTTATTGTCATCTGCGATCTCCTCTGTAATAATACATGGATACGCACCATCCACAACCTCACTCTCATCAAGACCCTTTCCATGTACTATCTTTATATGATCTTCAAGTCCCGGCATATATGCCAGCTTGTAGCTGTCCTTCTTGCCTGATGTGGATGTGGCAAATCCGCCGTCTATATAATACTTTACCTGTTCTGTAAGTACCTTGGTATCAACATAGCTGAACCAGGTTTTGTGATACTTCTCTGTTCTGTTCATTATGGACGCCATATCAGGATACTTTCCTGTATCACAGCTTCCTTCACGGCCGAGAACACATGAATAATTGTTGGTTTCTTCTATCTTATCTCCGAACTTGGTGGAGAGCATCATGTCAAGGGCACCATTCTTAAACATAGGTGTACAGGACATTACTGCAATAAGAAGAACTATACCAAGGAGCAGACATGCATTGAGCCATTTTTTATTTAATAACTTATGTTGTAAAAAATTAAGCATATCCTTCCTCCTTAATTTGCTTTCTCAAGGGCGAGTATATCGCCGGCATCAACACCTGACAGTACACATACACTCTTGGAATCTTCTTCTCCCAGGGTTACATACTGCTTTACGATCTGACCATCTATCACCTTCCACACGTATTTCTTAGTGCTTCCTGTAGTCTTAACGGTCTCTGTATATATCATTCCCTTTGGAAGTACAACCACATTCTTCAGATCAGTGGTGCTGTACCTTAAGACATATCCCTTTGGTGCATCATAATATGACTGATCATCAACTGCCAGATAATATAACAGGCTTCCGGATGCAGCACAGGTGCTTATCTGAACCTCACCGTCCACTGTGTTGATATATACTTTTCCGCCATCACCGCTGTTTCCTATGCACCTGGCATTTATTGCATTGGAATTGTCTGTTGAATTCACAAGCGTTACCTGCTGGTTCACTGCGAGTTTTCCTTCTACTGCAGCTCCAAGTATCTGATTCTGCTTTGAGGCTATACCTACAACCTCCGTACCCTTCTCAAGCTTGTATCCCTTAGTTGCATATACATTTACTATGTATCCGTCCTGTTCTGCATATACCTTGACAACACCTGTTCCATCGTTGTCCTTGGCAAGCTCATCATACTTTGCCTGAAGAGTCTTCATATTGGAATTGTACTGGTTAGTGGCTATCTGCTTGTTAATGTTTACTATCTCTATCTGACACAGAGTCTGTTCTACAAAATACGGAGTATCCTGATTGTCATCCGGTGTATCAGGATCATCAGGCTTATCCGGATCTGTATCTGTTGCCACCGGTGGATCCTCTGGATCGGGATCGGCCGGATGTGCCTTTCTGTATTTGTAATCCTCTATCTGTTTCTTATAATCGTTTATCTGATCATTATAACCATTCATATTGGAATTATATTCTTCTTTAGCATGCTGTATATCCAATGCCGCCTGCTTAAGCTCAGCGCTTCCGCCGCCGCTGTCTATGGAGTATAAAATATCTCCCTTGCTAACCTGCATACCTGCCTGAAGATTGAAATCCACCAGGTAGCCTTCACACGGAGATTTGTACTTCACCATATCCGTGTCTACAAGCTGCAGCTTCTTGCTGTCCTTTGAAATACTGAAATCCTTAAGTTCAACCTTATACTCACTGTAATTTCCCGGCATGATGGCGTCTGAGGCATAGAACACCAGGTCTCCCTCATCAAGACCGGAAAGCACCTGGGTGTTGTTGGTATCGGCTGCTCCAAGCTCCACATCACGGCGTTCCTTGTCGCTGTTCTCTGTCTTAACATATACAAATGCCTGTTCTCCGTCTTCATATATCGAATCATTTCCTATCATCAATACATTTGATATGTCCGAAGAACTGAAATACATCGGTATCATATCTCCGGTCTTAAGCTTTGATGTTTCTCCGTCTGCCAGTTCAAATCTCATATTAGGATACTGGGACATTGCCTGTGCTTTGGCAAGCTCTGTCTTTGAGTACTCATCTATTTTAAGATCATGCTTCTCACCATCTATAACTGCATATTTGATTCCGTACTTCTGGTAAACCTCCAGATCCTTAACCGTAAGATCCGGTATCTCAATATGTGTCTTGTTGTAATCTGATACTACCACCACATTTTCATTTGCACCTACTGTTGAGGACTCTGTTGTATCCTTCACATATGTGACATATCCATCCACCTCAGCCACCAGTCTGTTGCTTCCGATGAGCTTCTTCTTCTCTTCTATCTCTTCTTCCGCTTTCCTGATCTGATAGTCGTAGAGCATGCCATCATATCTGTCGTTCTCTATAGCTGTTGCCTTCTGTATCCTGGTAGCTTTTAATGACTCCTCGTCACCGGTCTCTTCATATCCCTTTATCTGATAATCATATATCTTCTGATTCTGCTGGAATATCTTCTGATTAAGTTCATGATTCTTTCTCTGTTCGGCAAGATTGTTCTCAAGCTCTGTAACCTCGCTCTCGCCAGCCTCTGCACTCGCCTCCGCAAGCACATCGCCCTTATGTACATACTGACCTATGGCTACGTTTAATTTCTCAAGCTCGCTGCTGGTCTTGAAATAATAACAGTAATCCTCAGGAACAACATTTCCTGTCTTTACGATCTTGTTACCTATATCTCCTTTCATTACAGGTCTGTATGCTGCATTGGTTGATATAGGATCAAGCAGATCCGGTACATTCTCCTTCTTGCCACCGCAGCCTGATATAGACATGACCATTGACAGGCTCAGAAGAATTGCCAATGCTGCTCTTGATGTTCTTCTTTTCTTAGATGCTGCTGTCTTGTCTTGCTTTAAACAATACTTCTTCAATCTATACTCACCTGCTCTCCTGCATTCAATCCTGACTTGATAATGACATAATTGTCAACTGTATCTCCAACCTCCACAGGAACTATCTCCCTGTAGCCATCCTCATCAAACCGGTATACATAGTATGTTCCATCCACTGTCTTCACAGCACTCTTATCAACGTATGTAACATTGGATATGACCGGCTTATCTATGACAACCTCAAGCTCCATATATCCATTTGTAACTTCAATATCTGACTGGCACTCAAACTTCAGCTGTCTTTCCTCACCACCGGTGGCCTCGTTCTTAACCTGTTCCACGTCTACCAGCTTCATGTCATAGGTTGCCACCCCCTGGGTTGCTGTAAATACATCACCTATATTAAATTCATAGGTGAGATCCTCTGTAGATCCTATGAAAGCATCGGAGCCGGACGCTACAGACACCAATGTTTCATCTGCTGAGGCATATCCATATTCCAGCCATTCATTGACGTATGTGACTATTCCGTCTGCTTCTGCTATAACCTGATATTCCTTCAGCTTCTCCTGCTGTTCCTGAATATACAGGGTTGACAGCTCGATATCTTCTTTAAGGGACTTGATGTCCTCAGAGTAGTCGTTGCTGCTATCTATCCCCATAAGACGTGAGTAGTGATCAATAAGAAGCTGGTCTTCTTCCTTCTTTCTCGTATACTCATCTATGGTTTTATTTATCTCATCTGCCTTGAAGGAGATCATCACATCACCTTTTTTTACTTTATCTCCATTCTTTACATTGATCTGATCAACTTCAAAATCGTCCTGCTTTACCGAATAATCCTTGCTGGAAAAACCATCCGGCTTCAGAGTAAGCTTTATCTGTGAGGAAATATTTCCCTCTTTTACTGTAGCTCTTTCATGGACTGTCATGGCATATGGTTCTATATTTATTGCGGGCTTGTCACTTACCTTACGATCACTGCAGCCGGTAAGTCCCACGGTCATGAAACAGAGTGCAATGGTGCAGGCAAGGCAGGTTCGGCACTTCATCCTGCGTCTGCTTTTACATATCATAAAATTTCTATCCTCCCACTTATTATTTCATATCGTTTATCTGTACATAGATAGTCTGTATTCATCTATCACAGTTATACTAATTTTAGTCTTTTTACCATGTGTTAGCAATATATTAAATCAATATATATGTTTAAGATTTCCTTAATATACTACCTGTGCTTTTCCCTTTACAATCATGTTTATTTTATATATAATTTTAGCAGGGACAATTATTGGGAGGTCGAGATTTATGTTTGTTGAAAGAGTTACTAAGGAACAAATGAAGATGTTCCTGGAGACGTTCGCATGTTGCAGCGAACAGAAAAACCTTGTTATGAGATTAAGCTATGCAGGCAAGGAGCCATATCTTGATGTTACTAGATACAGTAACGGTATGATCTATACTGATTCTTACTATGACTTTGACAGTACATATTGCAGCAATTTATGGAACAAATTCCTGTATACCCAGTTCACACACGAGTATTATCAGGCTTACAAGGGACATCTTATGGAAGAGGTTGAACGTAAGCTCACCAATATGATAAAGATATAAATATCACAGTAAGGATCTGCACAGGGATAAACATATCCCTGTGCTTTATTTATGTGTAGTCACGAGCCTTGGAGCAGGACTTTTACCGTGCAGATCATGGCAGAAATAAGGGGTAGTAAAAAAAATCAAAAAAAGTTAATTTTTTTGTTGACAACCATATATTGGAGTGGTATTATATCACTTGTGTTGAGCAGAGCACAACACAGGATAACAAAAAAGACATGCGGGAGTGCTGGAATTGGCAGACAGGCTAGACTAAGGATCTAGTGCTGGAAACGGCGTGTGGGTTCAAGTCCCATCTCCCGCATCAACAAGAAAAAGACATCAGATTTTATCTGGTGTCTTTTTTCTTGTTGAAGAGGCTGCGCCTCTTGACCCCGATTCAAGGTCTCGCCTGCCGGCTCGGTCGGTGCTAGACGGTGTCCACCGGACACCAGCACCCCATCTCCCGCTCCTCTAACAGTAAGTGTATCAGATTTTATCCGGTGTCTTTTTCTTGTTGAAGAGGCTGCGCCTCTTGACCCCGGTTCAAGGTCTCGCCTGCCGGCTCGGTCGGTGCTAGACGGTGTCCATTTTTTATTTTTAAGCCATTCCGTTTGCTACCTTATACTTATAGAGCATTTCTGCGTGGTTCTGCTCTTCTACCTGTATATCTGCCAGAAGCTTTCTGATGGCAGTGTCCCCGAACACGAACACATCTGTATTGTACTCGCCTGACACAAGCTTTTCTGTGCCTATACAGTCTGTAGCGAGAAATTCATCATGCTTCTTATCCTCTGAGTCATCTAACATTCCATAGGCAGCCTCCGGCTCATAGTCCTTTCCGGCGGTATCATTGCAGTCACATGCCGGAACTGTACCATTAAGTACCTGCTCAAGGCTGTCATAATGCTTCTGCTCTTCCTGCTGTAATCTTCCAAAAAGATTCTTAAGCTCAGGATCTCTTGCCTGCTCTGCATACTTGGCATATTTCTCTACGCAGCTCTGCTCCTGGGTCTGAAGATCTGTTATTGCCATACGTTCTTTTTCTTTTAATTCCATTGAAATTCTCCTTTTCATTATGATTTCAAGGATATTATTGACAGCTTGTGCTGGAAATATTCACCATACAGCGATAAAAAGCAATAAAAAAAGCAGCAACCATTTGAAATTGGGGTTGCTGCGGCATAACGATGTCTCAGGCATCATTACAGCAAAAGAGGAAGCCCATACGGACTTCCTCTTCTTTTATACTTACTTATTTTATATTAAGCGATAGCTGCCTTAGCAACTTCTACAAGCTTGGCAAATCCTTCAGGATCTGAAATAGCCATCTCTGAAAGCATCTTTCTGTTGATGTCTACACCAGCAACCTTAAGACCATGCATTAACTTGCTGTATGAAATGTCATTCATTCTTGCTGCTGCATTGATACGAGCGATCCATAACTGTCTGAACTCTCTCTTTCTCTGCTTTCTACCAGCATATGAGCTTGTTAAAGCTCTCATTACTGACTGCTTTGCTACTCTATACTGCTTACTTCTAGCTCCTCTGTATCCTTTAGCGAGCTTAAGTACTCTATTGTGTCTCTTCTTAGCGCCGATACCGCCTTTAACTCTTGCCATTAGTCTGTTCCTCCAATCTATTAAATATAAGGTAAAATCTTCTTCATAACTTTCTCATTTGTTGAGTCAGTCATTGTAGCTTTTCTAAGATTTCTCTTTCTCTTTGTGGTCTTCTTTGTTAAGATATGACTCTTGTAAGCTTTGCTTCTCTTTAACTTACCGCTAGCTGTAACCTTGAAACGCTTAGCTGCTGCTTTTTTTGTCTTTAATTTAGCCATTGTAGTGTATTCCTCCTTAGATTTAAATCTTATCTTAAATTAACGCTTTTGGGTTAAAAACATTATCATACTTCTTCCTTCAAACTTAGCCGGCTTATCAACCACTGCTATGTCTGAAAGCTGTTCAGCAAACTCATCAAGGATTCCCTTGGTCTGCTCAACGTGGGCAAGCTCTCTTCCTCTGAACCTCAAGGTAACCTTTACCTTATCGCCATGAGATATGAACTTTCTTGCCATATTAATCTTGGTGTTCAAATCATTAGTATCGATATTTGGAGAAAATCTTACTTCCTTGATCTCCATGGTCTTCTGCTTCTTCTTGGCCTCTTTCTCTTTTCTGGCCATCTCATAGCGGTACTTACCGTAATCAACAATCTTGCATACAGGCGGCTTTGCCTGCGGTGCAATCTTAACTAAATCCAGCTCTGCTTCTTTTGCGATCTTGAGAGCTTCCTTTGAAGACATGATGCCAACAACCTGGCCATCCTCACCAATCAATCGCACTTCGCGATCCCTTATCTGTTCGTTAATCATTAATTCGCTAATGACCTTGTACCTCCATTAAAAAAAGTGGACAGCGCAAACCATCCACTTTATACTTAGCTATTTTTATAAAATCATGCTTCATATAAACCCGAGTCACCAAATGTGCTAAGGTGAGAGTGGACACTCTGCTTTGTTGTATCTGTGTTACTTACACACAGCTTCTATACTTTACCATCTATATTATATGTTGTCAAGTATATTTACATGTTATTCATTAAATATTTTTCATGAAGCCTTCAGACATTTTTATACTGATCTTCAGACTTCTATAATATATATGTTATATATCTTCCTCCGGTTCTTCTGCCTCAACAGGAATGAACACTCTCTTATCTTCTACTTCATCCTCTTCCTTCTGGCTTTTTCTTGCCTCTTCAACGAAGTACATCTGGGAATCAAGTCTTACCTTGCCACGGAGATCCTGCTTCTCATAGCTTCCGTCAGGCTGCATTATATGAGCCTTTAAGGTATCTGCCAGCTGTATCTTCAGAATATTTTTGATCTTCTCCTTAAGCTCCGGATCCTCCACAGGGAAGGTTATCTCCACACGCTTGTCAAGGTTTCTAGGCATCCAGTCGGCACTTCCCATGTATATATCCTCAAATCCGTCATTGTAGAAATAGAATATTCTTGAATGCTCAAGATAATTTCCAACTATTGATCTCACCGATATATTCTCGCTGAGCCCCGGAACCCCTGCTCTGATACAGCATATGCCTCTCACTATAAGATCTATCTTAACTCCTGCTGCCGAAGCATCATAAAGAGCATGCATAATCTTAGGATCACACAAAGAGTTCATCTTTGCTATGATACGTCCCTTCTTTCCCTGACGTGCATTCTCTGCCTCTCTGTTTATGAGCATGAGGAACTTATCCTTAAGCCATATAGGTGCCACTGCCAGCTTGTTCCATTTCTTAGGCTCTGAGTATCCTGACAGCATGTTAAATACTGCTGTGGCATCCTCTCCGATAGGATCACTGCAGGTAAGAAGCCCCATATCTGTGTAGAGCTTTGCTGTAGCGTCATTGTAGTTACCTGTTCCAAGGTGGACATATCTCTTGATACCATCCTCTTCGCGTCTTACCACCAGTGCTATCTTTGAGTGGGTCTTAAGTCCCACAAGACCATATATTACATGGCAGCCTGCCTTCTCAAGCTTCTTGGCCCATGCAATATTATTTTCCTCGTCAAACCTTGCCTTAAGCTCCACAAGTACCGTAACCTGCTTGCCGTTCTCCGCTGCCTGGGCAAGGGCGGCAATAATAGGTGAATTACCACTTACTCTGTACAGAGTCTGTTTGATGGCAAGTACATCAGGATCATTTGCAGCCTGTCTGATAAACTCAATAACAGGAGTGAACTCGTAATATGGATGAAACAGAAGTATATCATGCTTCTTGATCCTGTCAAATATCCTGCTGTAATCTCCCATACCCGGCACAGGCTGTGGTGGATACTTAGGATACTTCAGATGGTCGAAGCCTTCGAGACCATTTACCTTCATAAGGAAGGTAAGGTCAAGGGGTCCATTTATCTTGTAAACTACATCATCTGCCACGTTCAGATGTTTCTTAAGCTCCTTTAAAAGTTTCTTATCCATGTTATCCTCCACCTCAAGTCGGATAACCTCGCCCCACTGTCTCTGCTTAAGCTGCTTCTCTATCTCCTTAAGAAGATCTGCTGTCTCCTCTTCATCAATGGAGAAATCAGCATTTCTCATGATCCTGTATGGATGGGCACAGACTATGTCATAGTTCAGGAAGAGCTTATCAAGGTTCCTCTCTATAACCTCTTCGAGAAGGATTATCTCCTTTACGTTCTTATCTGCTGATGGTAATGAGATTATCCTTGGAAGAACTGATGGCACCTGTACGGTTGCTATATCTGTAACATCCTTCTTCTTGTCATATATAAGGGCACCGATATTAAGAGATTTATTCTTAATAAGAGGGAACGGTCTTGACGAATCCACCGCCATAGGAGTAAGTACCGGGTAAATATCCTTTTCAAATATCTTATCCACATACTTTGACTGCTCTGGCGTAAGATCCTCATAGTGGCCCACTATCTTAAGCCCATTTGTCTCAAGAAGAGGAAGCAGTGACCTGTTGTAGGTATGGTACTGGTTCTTCATGAACTCCTTGGTGCCCTCCTTCAGCTTATCAAGCTGCTCCTTAGGTGTCATCCCCGCAATATCCTTCTTGGTATAATCTGCATGTACCATATCTGTAAGGGACGCTATTCTTACCATGAAGAACTCATCAAGGTTGGATGCTGTGATACTGAGGAATTTTATTCTTTCAAATATCGGTATAGTCTTATCCTTTGCCTCACTTAAGCATCTCTTGTCAAATTCCAGCCAGCTAAGCTCTCTGTTGTAAAATAATGTTTTTTCCTCTGCCATCCTTTATAACCCCCTTCTCTGCTTCAGTACAGGCTTTATTCCGTATACCTTCTTGAATAATGCTGTCTTTTCTTTAAATGTTCCGATCTCAAGTGTTATATCTTCGAATGTATCAGCCACTATGGTAAGCGTATCATTCTTTATTGTAACTCTCACGCTGTCAATCTTCTGTTTGTGGCTCTTGTCAAGAACGTCTGCCAGTCTTAATATGGCAGCAAGCTTGGCAACCTTCATATAATCTGCAGTTTTTATAGTGCCGCTTGCCTTGGCTGCAGAGGGAAGATAATAAACATTGTATCGTACGATATTCGCAATTTCTTCTCTCTCCTTGTGAGACAAGCCAAGTATCTCTGTAGCCATTATTATGTAATATGAAATAAGTGTACTCTCATTCATGTTGATATACTTACCACAGCAATGCAAAATTGCCGCAATCTGAAGTTGCAGCCGTTCTCTCTTGTCCAGCCCATGGGTTCCCTTAAAACTGTCAAATATGGCAAGAGCGTTACTGCATACATTCTCAATATGGGCCGTATTGCACTTATACCTCTTGGCAAGGCTGTACGCCGACTGGATTATGTCATTGTCGAAGTCCTTTGTTATATATGTATAGCCCTCCTTGTCCATGTAATGGGCAACAATACCATCACAAAAAGTAACATTCGGTGTAAGTATCTCCTCGGCCTTTGATTTGTCTAAGAATGACTGATATATGATAGCCATAGGGAGCATAAGGGTTGCCTGCTCATACGGTATTCCGTAGTTCTCAGAAAGTGCCTCCGGATTCATATCAAACACTCTCTTATACAAAGTTCCGAACTGCTCTCTTGAAATACTGTTCTCAATATTAAGCTCCGGTCCCACCTTCTTTAAATTATTGATTCCATCGCCAATGGCGATTATACGCTTTATCTCTTTTTCATTTAAGAACATGTTCCTGAATTCCAGAATGAAGTTTGACACATACTCTTCCATTATGTTCTCAAGCTCCACTGTATCTGCGCCGAACTTCTGGAGATAATCTCTTATTCGCACGGCACCTATCGGAAGGTTCTGGGTATTTACCAGATTCTGCTTGTCAAATATTGATATCTGCAGACTTCCTGCGCCAATATCAAGAAGTGCCGCATTCTTGCTGGCAAGCTGCTCCTCACTTCCCTTTTTGGCTGCGTATGCCTTGTAGTTCATGAACCTCTGCTCTGAGTTGCTGAGGATCTCAACCTTCATGCCGGTTCTCATCATGATCCGTTCAATAACGAACTCAGCATTCTCTGCCTCTCTTACCGCAGAGGTGGCATATGCCCTGTATTCCGCAACCCTGTATTCCTTCATTTTCTTCTTGAATTTGTTTAAGATATCACACAGCTTATCTAAGGACGACTCCTCTATACGTCCGTTCCTGTATGTATCGCTTCCCAGCTCTATTACGCCGCTTACGCTGTCTATCTCCCTGGCAGCCTTCTTTGACGCAATCTCATAGATCTTCATATTGATCTGGTTTGATCCCACGTCTATTGCTGCAAATGTTTTGTATGCCATAATGTACTACCCCCTGACATTATTTTTTCTGCATATAATTTATCTTTAATTCTCTTCTTTATATTTAATAAGTTCCTATCAGCCTGAAATCCAATGAGTCTCTGTATATTCCTGACAATGCAGATATGGTTCTCGGATCGTCCATATTCCCCTCCATGGTCACAAAGAATTTATACTCCCAGGTCTTTCCCTTTAAGGGTCTAGACTCAATGTTTGTAAGGTTGATCCCATTCAGATTTATGTTGCTGAGTATGTTATAAAGTGTACCACTTTCATGGGGCAAGGAAAAGGAAATAATAACATTTTTCCCTGATTTTACATACATTTTACCCCTTGCTAAGATTATGAACCTTGTGGTGTTATTATTATTGTTTACAATGCCCTTTTTTAATATATCAAGGCCGTAGATCCTTCCTGCCAGCTCACTGGCTATGGCTGCATGAGTCCTGTCCTGTTCGTTTATGACCTTCTGTGCCGCCACCGCAGTATTTGCCACGTTGATACGCTCCCAGTCCGTAGTATCAAGGAAATCCTTGCACTGCATCAGTCCCTGTGGATGGGAATATACCTGCTTTATATCTGAGATTTCTGCCCCCGGAACCCCCAGAAGAGCATGGGCAACATGTACCTGGTCTTCTCCCACCACAGTAAGATTGCTCTTTCCAACCATATCATAAATGCCATTTACAAATCCGGCGGAGGAATTCTCTATCGGAAGAACCCCATAATCCGCCTTTCCACTGTTTATAACATCTATTACATCCTCAAATGCTTCCACATTTATATTTTTTATATCGTCACCAAAGAACTTGAACATTGCCTGATGGCTGTATGCTCCGGGAACTCCCTGATACGCCACCACCGTGTCTTCATTTATGTCCAGACTGTCCACACCCTTAAAGTCCGCTCTCCAGGGAAGCTTCTCCGCATCCTCTGCAAATACATTGCCACCGGAGACTGCTATCTCAGACATGATTTTTTTTCTGACCTCTGACAATTCTGCTATTTCTTTTTCTACACTTCTCAAGTCTTCTATTGTGTACATTTATTTCTCCAATTATTTTCTATGTTTCAGTTCATCAAGCAGCTCTGAAACAGTAAGTCCCTTAAGAGGATGTCTCTTGTAGGCTGCTATATTCTTTAAAGGCTCCAGTACAAACTCTCTCTTGTGCATTTCCACATGAGGAATATGAAGATCATCCGAATCGTAAACAATGTCATCATACAAAAGTATGTCTATATCCAGAGTTCTCGGTCCCCAGTGAATACGTCTCTCTCTTCCTGCTCCCGCCTCAATGGCGTTCACAAGCTTTAAAAGCTCCTCCGGTGTCCTTAAAGTCTCCACCTCAAGACAGCCGTTAAGGAAATCATCCTGCTTAACACCGCCATAAGGCTCTGTCACAATAAAGTCTGACACTTTGGTGACCTTGGTGTAATCGTCATTGTTAAGCTCATCTATGGCGTAATCAAGATAGGATTCCTTATCTCCCATATTGGACCCGATACCCAGATATGCCACATGCCTTTTTCTGGTTATCTCCACAGATACCGTATCCACCGGCATATGCACCGGCGCCCATGGCTTCTGTATCTCCAGATCCACCTCCTGCACATCCTGGTATTTCAAAAGTATACTTGACGCCACATTCTCGGCAACCGCCTCGATCAGGTTATGGTTGCAATCCTTCATGATCTCACTTATGAGCTTACACACTGCCCCATAGTCCACGGACTTGTTCAGGTCATCTGTAAGGCCTGCGTTTCTGGTTGACATAACTAAATCTACATTTACTATGAACTTCTGTCCCAATATCTTCTCTTCTTCAAACACACCGTGATTTGCAAATATCTCAAGACCTCTTATCTTTATCTTATCCATGCAGATTCTCCCATCTATATACTACAATATTAAGTTTCCGCCACATACCTTATGCTGTAAGTATCGCCTGTGCCATCTTAAGGGCACGGTAATTCGCCTTGACATCATGAACCCGGAAGAACTGACAGCCCTTCATAAGTCCTATAACAGAGGTGGTAATGGTGCCCTCCTCCCTTTCATTTACAGGAAGATCAAGGGTAAGTCCTATCATGGATTTTCTCGAGGTTCCAAGAAGTATCGGAAGTCCCCACTTCTTAAGAAGCTCCAGATTGTTCATCATGATAAGGTTCTGCTCCAATGTCTTGCCAAAGCCTATGCCGGGATCTACCATTATCTTATTCTTATCTATTCCTGCCTTGTATGCCATCTGCACCGACTCGTCAAGATCTTTGATGGCGTCCTCAAGGTAGTTTACATAATTTGTGTTGTCCCTGTTGTGCATAAGGCAGCATGCCTTGTCATGTCTGGCGATTATATCTGCCATATCCTTGTCCCACTTCAGCCCCCATATATCATTTATCAGGTCTGCACCTGCAAGTATTCCTGCTTCCGCGACCTTTCCCTTGTAGGTATCCAGAGAAACGGGAACGTCAAATTCCTTCTTTATCATTTCTATAACAGGGCACACCCTGTCGATCTCGCACTGATCCGAAATCTTCTCATGTCCCGGTCTTGTGGATTCACCGCCCACATCGATTATGTCAGCCCCATCCTTTATCATCTGCTCTGTGGCTGCTCTTGCGGTATCCATTGTGTTATGCAAACCTCCATCCGAAAATGAATCCGGTGTCACATTCAAAATTCCCATTATGTATGGTCTGTCCTCATTAAAATCGTACTTTCCTATTATCATGATATCCCCCTTATTGTGTAAAACATCAGCCCCTTTAAAATTTGCCTATTGGGCATTGCCTGCTCCGGCAAAGGGCTTAATATTCTATGTTCATATTTTTTTCTTCCGGCTTCCAGTAGCAGGTATCTATAGCCTTACAGTTATAGCAGTCTCTTGAAAGCTTATCGGCTCTGTAGATATACAGAGAAAGTCCTTTTTTCTTTTTGTTGCTAGAATTATGTAAACTTATAGCCTTTATGATCTCATTTTCTTCGCACTTATCAAATCCAGCCTCTCTAATTATGTCAACTGCATACCGACAGCTCAGTTTATGATGATCGATTCCCTCGTCATCTACATCTGCCCTTCCGATATCATGAAGCAGTGCTGCTGCATATATCAATTCTTTGGTCACATCTGCCTTATCTTCAAGCGAGAAGATATATGCCAGTCTTGCCACGTCCAGAAGATGATCCAATCCATGTCTGCAATATATACGATCTGTTTCCTTTTCTTCTATCACCCGGATATAATTTTTGAATTTTTCATTGTTGAATATTCTGTCTATTCTTTCCATGTAAATGTCCTGTCTTGTTTTTTGCCTGCATTTTTTATCTGCCGATGCTTAGCTCTCCAATAAACGAAAGTGAGCCGAAAGCAAGTACAACTGTTTCCTCTCTGCTCTGAATACCTGTTTCACCATCTACGAAATCTGTCCTTGACAGATCCACGGCTCTTTTCACTGCCTCCGTTGCAGTTTCAGCAGTATACACATTCTGAAAATGCTTCTCTGCTGCCTGTGCAAGTGCCTCCTTTGGAAGCGCACGTTTCTCATTAGGAGGTGTCACAGCTATAAGTGTATCACTGTATGGTGCCATTATATCAAGCATCTTCTCATATTCCTTATCCTTGAACACTCCGCATACGTAGATCAGCCTTTTATCTTTGAAATACTCTCTTACATTCTGCGCCAGGCTCTGCCAGCCGCCTACGTTATGAGCTCCGTCTATATATATATCAGGATCACTTCCTACCTGTTCAAATCTCCCCTTCCACCGGGCAGCGGCAAGACCCTTCTTTATCTGCTCATCCGTTATGCTGTAGCCACTGTATCTGTTCAGACATCTTGCCACCTCTATGGCCACTACGCTGTTGTATACCTGATAGAGTCCATTTAAGGCTATTTTGTAACACTTGTCGTCATATATATATTCTGTATAATCCTTTTCTATTGCTGTTATCCTGATCCTGCTGAAATCACACATATCTGCCGGAGCTGCAAGTCTTTCGCACTCCTCCAGATATGCCGGTCTGAGGGTCTCCTGAAGCTGATATGCCACGCATGGTACTCCCGGTCTCATGATACCCATCTTCTCACGAAGTATCCCCGAAAGATCATTTCCCAGAAATTTCATATGGTCCATGCTTATGCTGGCAAGGACGGTGCATAATGGCTTTTTTACTACATTTGTGGCATCAAGCCTTCCCCCCATCCCTGTCTCCAGGAGAAGAAAATCCACTTTTTTCTTCTTAAAATATAGAAATGCCATAGCTGTTTCAAGTTCAAAGGCTGTAGGATAATTCAATCCGTCAGCCTCCATACCGGATGCAGCTCCCCCGACAGCTTCCATTATCTCTGCAAATTCCTCTTCCGTCATATACCGGGAATTTATCTGAAAGCGTTCGAGATATGTAAATATAGTTGGCGAAATGTATCTTCCTACTCTGTAGCCTGCCGCCCTTAATATATATTCGAGAAATGCAAATATAGAACCCTTTCCATTGGTGCCGGCTATATGAATAACATTTACAGAGTCCTGGGGATCTCCCAGTCTGGAAAGCAGTTCTTTTATAGTAGACAGCCCCGGAACAATCCCTGCTCCTTCCGCCTTTTTTATGTATTTATATGCGTCTTCATATGTCATATCTATCATCCTCTTCCTCTTGAACTCCAGCCATGTAAAATTAAAATGACCGGAGCTGCATATCCAGTTGACACACCACGTCACATTTAACTTATATAATACAATATTTTAAATATTATCTCAACGATAACAGCAGCAAAAAGTCACAGTGTATACCAGAACCTGTTCCACTTTTACAGTAGTGGTTCTGTATACGTCCAAATACTGAAACCTCCTCGCCCATCTTCAGTGGAAGTGTGTTGTTCTCATACAACATACCGCATTTTTGCTGTTTGTAATATTTTTAATTTGGCATTATGCTATATTTTATTTTGACAATATTCATTTTAAAGTAGCATATCCGGCATGAACTATCAATGGTTTTATTATATTTCATAATAACCCAATTCAAAGTACGCATCTAACTCTGCGGAACGAATATTTTCTTAATTTACATGACATAATAATCTCATAATATTCATTTGGAGGAAATTATCATGAAAAAGAAAATAATTTTATTGCTGATGTGCTGCATGATGTGTATTGCAATTACAGCCTGCTCAGGTTCCGATAATCCTGTTGATGATGCAGGTAATGCTGTGGAAGATGCTGCTGATGGAGCCGGTGATGCTGTTAAAGACGTGACTGATGGGGTCGGTGATGCTGTTAAAGATGTGACTGATGGAGCCGGCGATGCTGTTAAGGACGTGGCAGATGGCGCGGGGGACGCTGTAAATGATGCTGCACATGGGGTCGGTGATGCTGCTGACAATATTGCCAATGGTGCCGGTGACATGATAAATGGTTCTGTAAGAACATTTGATGATGCCTATAATCGTTTCATGGGAATGCTTCCTGACTCTTCAGGCCGTTATTCCATAACTAATAATGATAAGGATCTTGTTGAATATGCTGATGGAAAGCGCGGATACCATATTGAGCTTCATGACTCCAAGAATGGAGACAAGAAGGTTGGTGACTTCTACGTTGACCCTGACACAGGAAAGATCTATAAGCTTGGTTCTGATAAAAAGGCGGTAGAGTACGATTTTTCTGACTTAAAGTAGGGAATAAGGGGCGTGCATGTGCCGTAATTTAGGTTTCATTGTATCAGACGCTGTTTATTTCACGCTTTTGGCGCCTTATCAACTGTGGACCGTGATAAAAAATATGTATGTCAAAACAATTTTTTTGCTTTTGACATACATATTTTTTTATGGCACCTGTTTTCTGGGTTGGTTTCTTGACCTGTTTTGTCGTTTTGGACTTTTATGTCATGTTTTTTCTGTGTTTTTCTTGACCTGTTTTCCATTTTTTGATTTTCAGGTCATGCTTTTTCTTTGCTTTTCTTGACCTGTTTTCCACTTTTTGATTTTCAGGTCATGCTTTTTCTTTGCTTTTATTGACCTGTTTTCCACTTTTTGATTTTCAGGTCATATTTTCCCTGGATTTTTCTTGACCCGTTTTGCTGTTTTGGATTTTCAGGTCATGTTTTCCCTTGGTTTTTCTTGACCCATTTCGCTATTTTGCATTTTTAGGTCATGTTTTCTTCGGATTTTTCTTGACCTGTTTTGCCATTTTGCATTTTTAGGTCATGTTTTTCTCGCAATTTTATTTCACCTGAAAATGTTCCGGGTCGGTTTTGGCAAGCATCCTGTCATACTGTTCGTACATTTTCTGGACACTATTTTCAAGGAGATAATAATGTTTGATATATGGCACAAGAAGCACCATAAATGCAAGTGCAAGAACAAGCAGTGATATTTTCTCATATATTACAAATGCCATACAGCCAGCCACTGTAAGTATTGCAAAAAGAAACGTAACTATAAGATGTATAAGTCTTTCGTGCATAAAAAATCCTATCTGAATCAGATGTTTTCTCTGCTCATCGGTAAAATCCAAATCTTCTCTTTTTAATATTTCTTCTATATAATCAAGATATTGTTTTATTCTCTTCGCCATAACTGATCCTCCCCTGCAATTTAAACAGTATCTCATTCCTGTTTTTTACATTATATTTGCCTTATTGAGTAAGTGCTCGAAGGACGCTGTTGCATTATCATAGAAGAAGCTTAGCACGTATGACGGATTTTCTTCCTCATCGGTATCAATTATCATCTGAAAGCATTCTTTTCTTTTACAGGCATCACTGCCATCTCCCATGGTTGTGTTTCCTGCTGCAGAACCAGGGAAGTTTACATAATTCTCAACAACCTTTTCCTTAGGAATTCCGGCATAGAATATGGCACTATTTGCAAATTTCTTCAGTACCTGCCTATACTCCTCTGCACTAAACGGTCTGTCAGGCACCTGTTCTATAAGCCTGTCATCGGCATCATACAATTTGTGCCCCTCAAGCAGGATTGCCTGAATTTCTGCTCCTGTAAATCTAAGATTCATGGTATCTGCATACCTGTCTGTATACATCTCATTCTGGGAATTTTCCGCCTTAACTATAACTCCAGTCAGTGTGAATGTTAGAACAGCCTGCACATTTTCCCTGTCGTCCCAATCTACTGCCTCAATGGTTGCATCATGAAAATCCATGGTGTTTAATTCATTTTCTATACAGTATTTCATTTTTCGCTCCTTATTCTGATTGAACTCAAGCCATGCCAAATATCGTATTTTATAATAGCATCCGCAAAAGACTTTTTCAATAAAAATCCGTTCCTGCATCACCACACCAGACAATAGTTTCTTTCATGATTACGGCTCTCTAACATTGAACATCAGCCCATAATAAATCGCCTACGGCGAGGGCTGACGCTACATGTCAAGTTTTCATAGAAAACTTGACACAATTCTTAATACTCCACTTCATGAGTAAGATCAATCACGCTTCCATCCATGGCATTTATTATTACAAGCTGGAACGGATACATGTCTTTAGCTCCAGCACCAACAATTCTTAAGGAAATCTTGAAAGTACTTCCTGAAAACTTCATCAGATGCCACAAAAGCTATATTATAAATAAGAATTTCATTGCAAACTATGACATAACAACCAGATATGTTGCAGTAAAAAGCGCAGATGAACTGACATCTATCCCTATAGGCCAGGCATATTATAAATCTCTCATGAGTCAATTAAAATATTAATTTCCTATTACCTTTCACATATATCTGTAACCTTACCGGTCTGCATATTCATTACACTAGTCTTCTCAGCACTTTTCCACTTTCGGTCTTCTGCAGGCTGTCGACTCTGACGAAATGTTTCGGGATCTCGCAGGCTTCCAGAACATCCGCAAGGCTCTGCCTTATATTTACATAACTCTCATCTGTTTTCTCTGTTTCTGACTCGTAATATGCCCATATAGATTCGTCATCGCCATTTTTAACTGACTTTACAGCTACATTCTTTACCCCGAGATACTTACGCAGGGCTTCCTCAATCTTGTAGGCTGACAGCTTTCTTCCATTTACAACTATTATGTCATCAGCCCTTCCGAGGAAATAAAATCTTCCTTCTTCGTCCTCAAAGCCCAGGTCATTTGTCTTATAAGGTCTTGGAGCACCAATAACGCCAAACGAATTGTCAACCACAAACACATCGTCCTCTATGCTGACATCCACCTCAGGAAATGGTCTTCCCACCAGCCTTGAATCCTCTGTGAATTCTCTGTCGGTGAGATATGTTATATAATTTATCTCTGAGGCTCCGTAATAAACAAGCATGTCACATTCAGGGAAAATCCTCTTTACTCTTGCGGCCTCCTCTGCACCAAAGGACTGTGAGCCGGTGATATAATGCTTTATAGCAGCATTACAGATATTATCAGCCTGCCCTCCGGCTTTCGAATAAGACTTCACCAGAGCCATCATTTTCACCGGGATCAGATATATATAGTTTACATAATTCTCATCTATGCATTTAGCCCAATATCTCGGGTCAAATTTCCTGGTTGTCACGATCCTGCCACCATCATGCATAAGCCCCATGTACAGGTTCAGATTTCCTGTAAATGACAGGGAACCATGTGTGAACAGCACAGTATCTCCACCCATGGAAAAAAGCTTATTCTGCACAGGGAAATAATCTGCCCAGCTCTCCATGGTTCTAAATAGCACCTTTGAACTTCCTGTGGTTCCTGATGTCATGACTCCCATCACTGCACCATGAGGAACCTCTATAGACTTTATTGTGTCAAGCTCCTCATTATCAGGATAGCCGCCACATATTACAGGCACCTTCCCGGCCTTCATAATTCCAATAAAATATACAAGCTCCAGGGCAACATTATCCTTCACTATAAGGCATATATCATTTTCAAGAATTATCACACTTCCCAACTCAGCTGCCACATTTTTTTCTGAATTTCCCGTGCAAATATTTTTTTCTGGACTTCCTGCCAGTATGCCTTTGCACTGATCTGCCACGTCATCTGCCTGCCTGATAATGTCTCCATAGGTATATATTCTTCCATCTTCTATCAGAGCAACTCTATCAGGTTGAACTGCTTTTATCATTTCATAGTAATTCCTATATTTCATATTTATGTAAACCTCGCTATTATGTACAAAATTCAGCGAAACATCTCACCTGCTGACGAGCATGGCCGTGCCTATTCCGCCGGCGGCGGCAACTGCACATACTCCGTATCTCGTTTCTGATACATCTGTTTCCGAAACATCTTCACCTTTTACAACAATGTTCCAATCTTTATTGTCCACATCATTATATCCAGCTTCATTATCCACGCTATTATTTGCTGAGACTTCGGCTTCCTCCGCCATCAATTTCTCCATAGCTTTCATGAGATGTAAGGTTATTATGCCTCCGGACGCCCCATAAGGATGTCCGTATGCCAATGCGCCACCAAATACATTTGCATTTGAAAAGTCTTTGTTTACATAACTTTCCATCAACTTATCTATAACTGCAAATGCTTCATTATACTCCCATGCCAATATATCTGAAGCCTTCAGGTTGTTCCTGCTCAAGAGCTTATCTATAGCAGGAACTATACTGACAGGGCTCATATCCGGTGACGCCCCCACAGAAACAATGTCAACTATCTTGAAGGGATGTATGATTTCATTCATGTCCTTGATATATTTTTTATTTTCCTTATACTTTTTCAGAAAACGTTCCGAGCAAAGCAGTACAAATGCCGCCCCATCATTTGTAAGGCATACATTTCCCGCCGTGATGTAACTTCCACCGGGAACCAGTGCCGGAAGTCTTGTGAGTAACTTCTCGGATATCCTGTCCCTTATGCCCTCATCCTTTTCAGGATGCTCTTTTCTTGTCATCCTGCTTCTGTCGTACTCGTAAAAGCTTCCGGCAAGTATGTCATCCAGTTCTCCATTCTCCCTTGACTGCACCGCTCTTCTGTGGCTTCTTATGGCATACATGTCAAGCTCATGCCTATCCATGCCAAAGGTTGCGGCACACTTCTCAGCCCCCTTAAACATTGCCAGCTCATCATATGCCCCCGGCTTAAACTTCGCCACCTTAAATACATTATCTCCATCCACCATATAGTCCGGATGTCGTTTATTTATGCGCCTTTCAGGTGCACTTGAGCTGCTTTCAAATCCTCCGGCTATAGCTACATCTGCCATGCCAAGCTCTATCTGCATTGCCGCCTGCATAATGGCTGCAAGCCCGGAGCCACACTGGGAGTCCACTGTCACCACCGGAGTTTTCTCCGGGACCCCTGCCATGAGGGAAGCAAGACGTCCTATATTCCCCCCTGCTCCGATAGCATTTCCTACCGCCACCAGATCTATATCCTCTGGCGAAATGTCGTAGCTGTCCATCACTTTTTTTATTACAAATGCTCCCAGCTCCTCAGCACTTACATTTCTATATATTCCATTTTCAACACCTATGTAGCTTCGTCTGCCACCAAGCAAATACACTTTATCCATTCTCTACCTGCCAAGATCGTAATTTATAGTCCAATGAAAATATACAACTATTTCTCACTTTCCGCAATTATATAACATTATCATTTTTATAATATTATAGCATTTATCTTAATTGGGATCATAGCTCTTCTATTCCCGTATTATCTTTTTTAATACACCATTTTTTCAATACGGGAATTATATCATCTTTTATTCCACCCTAATATCCTTACAAATTCCTCAAAGACTCAAAGGTTTTCCTCAGGTTCAATGTCCCGAAGCCGTAATACCTGTCTGGATACCGGCGGCTGTTCTCACGGTCTGCCCCCCTTATAAGGTACTGCCTGATCTGATTGCCGTTTATGTATGGTGACAGTCCTCTGTCCCTGGACCACTGCTGCATAAGGGCGGCGGCACCGACTGCACAGGCTGCACTTATCGAGCTTCCGCTTCCGGTAACCTTTGTACCGTAAGGACCCGCTCCGGTGATATTCACTCCGGGAGCTGCAAGATCGGGCTTCACCACCGAATTCGCAGTGTAGCCACGACTGCCATTTACATATATGCTTCCGTCGCTGTAATTATATGCCCCGGAAACTATTGGTGTCACCGCAGTTCCCGGCACCGTCACCGTCCCCCAGGTTACAGGATTGGTAAATACCAGTCCCTCCGGCACAAAACTGCTCACCGGCAGCCATGCCCTGTACTGCTTCTCCACTGTCCCGGTGGCTGTAAGGGTTATCCTGTAAAGTCCTCTTGGGGTGTCAAAGAACCTTACCAGTATCAATTCGTCCCCGGCCTGCCCCTCCACAAGAAAATAATCCACATATATGGTTCCCCCGCCGAATATAGGTTTTATTATCTGACTTCTGTCAAACCGAGGCGGGATACGATCAATTATCTCGCCACCGGCAATATCCATGCCTATAGCATATACTCCGGGAGCCTTTCCCCATATTTCAAGGGTAAATGCAGTCTTCTCCGGCACATTTATCTCTATGACCACCTGTTCATTATCCTCTATGTCCCCATCAGTGTGATGACCGGCGGAGCCTTCATTTCCCCCGGCAACACTGACACATACGCCTCTTAATATTCCTATATTATTTATGTATGCCTCAAGGGCCGCACTGCCTGTGTGGCTTCCACTGTTGGTTCCAAAGCCTATAAGTATGGACACTGTTTTCCTTAATCTGTAGGAACACTGGAGGATATACGCAATCGCCAGCATTATATCTGCCTCCGAATAGGCTTCTCCCTGCCTAACTCCGTACAGCTCCTTGAGATTTTCCTTTGCCTTCTTTAACTTCACCACCACAAGGTCGCTGTTTACTGCAATACCGTTATTTCTCCCGGCGGCTATGGAAGCAAGATAATTTCCATGGTTATCCTCTCCACGGAGCACACTGTTTCCTTCCTCAACAAACCTGTTAAGCTGCTCCTCCGTATAATACGTTCCAAAGGGAAATTCTCCGGCATAACCATCACCGGAAGATGAATTAACGCTCTGATCCCATGCATATTTTATCCTGGTTCTGCCGTATTCGTTTAAAAATTCTTCGTTTAAAATGTCTATTCCTGTATCAACGATTCCAATGACAATATCCTTTCCGTCAAGTCCAAGAACACTTTCGTTGTCAAGATTTTCCCCGTTGATCATGGACAAAATAGAAGGAGTATTGTAAGCTGCCTCTCCCACCGCCGCGTCCATAGGTGCCAACAGCTTGGGAAATATATTGTATGCCAGGTTCCCGAAGCTCTCCATGTAGTCGCTTCTCTTTTTGGAATAAAGTATTGCATACCTGTTATCAATAAAAAACAGGCAGGCATTGGAATAAATCTCTTCCAATACCTGCCTGTCTCCGTTGTATTCAACTATATAATCTGCATAATCCTCACTGTATACTGCCTCATAGCAATTTTCATTCATAGGTATACCCTCCCTTGAAATCAGTTCACCATAATGGTCATATACAACAAGTATATTTAACCGGCACCTCCGTCATGACTAAACATTATCCAATACACCCCTGACATGTTCAATTACTTAGACGCCTCACTATTCAATTCAGTTGTTTAATCAGGCTATTAAATCTGCCTGCCCAATTTGACTAATCAGCCTTCTTCTCGGCTATATATTTCTTAACCTCTCTCTTTAAGATGTCATACTGGATAGGTCCGGTCTTAAGGATGACTGTATTGAACTCCTTAAGGTCGAAATCATCGCCAAGCTGTCTCTCGGCATATTCCTCAAGCTCAGCCATCTCGTAGTATCCTGTTGAGTAGCTCTGGTATACCGCAGGATCACCTATGATACTGTCAAATATATCCTGGGCAATCTCACCGTTTAAGCCTGACTTGTTAAGATAATCAGCCACATCATCAACTGACCATCCTTCATAATGAACACCTATGTCTATCCTGCCTGTGGCAAGGTAGCCAATCTCATCATTTATCTTGTAAAGCTTTGTAAGCACATCTGCATATTCAGGATTGTCAAATTCATAGCTTCCGATAGAATCATAGCAGGCATACATTGCCCAGCCCTCTTTATATCCAAGGAAATTGTAAAGGGTTCTTACAGGATTTGGATTCAAGGACATATAGTATGCATTCTGGAACATGTGTCCCGGACATCCCTCATGGGCAAGTGTTGTCCAGAGACCGCTGTCTGCATGGGCTCCATTTACCCTGATTATATTGTGATCCTGATCGTCATATGCCGGTGCCATGTAATAGGCAAGAGTATTCTCAAGGATTGATTCCATTGCCGGATCAAGATTGTCAACATCATATTCTATATTCTTGAAATCAGGATAGTTCTTGGCATTCTTGCTCATAAGCTCGTCTATGATCTCCTTTGAGGTCATACCCTCTGTGGAGAACAATGTATCTGAATTCTCAACAAAATACTCGTAAGCCTCCTGATTTTCACCGTAAAGTGCATACATATCAATGAACAACTGGTTAAGGTTGTCATCCAACATGTTGATAACCTCCTCCGGGGTCTTCTCTGTGCCTGTGTAATATTTAAGAAGATACTCGTAGTAATCCTTGCCGCCATCGTAGTAGCATATTCCAAGATCATTCTGACCGGTTCCCTTAAGGGATGTAAGCACATCCTTTACATTCTGATATGCAGGAAGAAGACTGTTTAAGACCGCTTCCTTATTCTGTGCCTTGAAATCTGCCTTTTCCTCATCTGTAAGGAAATCAAGGGCATCAATATTTGAGTCAAATACTGTGATCATGAAATGATCATCTGTCTTCTCAAGGAAGGTATCACACTGCTCGATAACCTGGTCGCACACGTCATCTGACATGAAGTAGCCCTTCTCTGATTTAACCTTTTCAAAATCAAGATAAGAGTTAAAGTAATCCGGCACCATATTTATAAGCTGGATATAACGCTCCACATCACCCTTATCATCAAATCTGTAATCTGTGAAGTTGGTGGCAAGATTCGCCTGGAGTCCTCTCATAGGGGAAAACGGCTCCATCAGGTAGATATTATCATATGCCATATCTGTAACTGTCAGATACTCGTCAAGCATGTCATAGGTAAGTCTCTGGTCAGCAGTCAGTGCCTTGTAGCTGAAGCCCTCAAGCTCTGCCTTGAAATCTGCATATTTCTTACGTTCTGCAGCAACAGCCTCATCAGACATATCAGTATCTCCAAGGGACACCTCAGGCTCCTCTATTCCCATTGCTTCACCGTCTTTTATGCTGTAGTTATATGAAATAGTATCTGTTGTAACCTCAGCCTTGTAGTACCTGTCCAAGAACTCGTCGAACTTTGCCTGCTCCTCAGGATCCTCCTGATACTGGCTCATATCCTCTGTTGTTATATCTTCTGTGTCCTCATTGCTATCTGTCTCTGTGGTCACAGCAGCCTCTGTGGTCTTATCATTGATGGATCCCTTTACATTTTCCTTGCCACAGGCAGCCATTGAGAACATAAGAACGGCACTTAAAACAAGTGCTGTGCCTTTCCTTATCTTACTTATCAGATTTTTCTTATACATATTTCATCTCCGTTTTCATTTGATACGGCTGTCATATTTCATAAACATCACTGCCGTTACAGAATATATTCAAGTTATATTCTATCCATAAAATTATCCTAATATGCCATATGCGTCAAGTACTATTTTTATTCCGATGAGGATGAGGATACATCCTCCAGCTATCTCTGCCTTCTTCTCGTATCTGCCACAGAATATACTTCCTATCTTCACACCAAGGGCAGATAACACAAATGTGGTGGCACCGATAAATGATACGGCAGCAGCTATATTTACCTTAAGGAATGCAAATGTAACTCCAACCGCCAGAGCGTCTATTGAGGTGGCAACCGCCATGAGCAGCATGGTCTTAAAGCCCATATCATTGTTAAGCTTCTCCTCTTCTCCGAAAGCCTCACGGATCATATTTGCACCTATGATAGCCAACAGAACAAATGCTATCCAGTGGGAGCACTTTGTTACCATGTCAGCAAGAAAACTTCCAAGGAAATATCCGATAAGTGGCATTAATGCCTGAAAGCCGCCAAACCAGGCTCCTGCAATGCACATATGCTTTGCCTTGATCTTGCCAAGGGACAATCCTTTACATATGGACACTGCAAATGCGTCCATGGATAAGCCTACCGCTAAAATAAAAAGTTCTGTGATCTTCATAAATTCTCCTTCATATCAGTATTGTAACTATGTCTGCGACATCATTACAATAAATAGAGCAGCAACCATTACAAATTGCCTACGGCAAGGGTTGCTGCAGCGTAACGATGTCTGCGACATCATTACAATAAATAGAGCAGCAACCATTACAAATTGCCTACGGCAAGGGTTGCTGCAGCGTAACGATGTCTGCGACATCATTACAATAAATAAAAAAAGACTCAAGGGACAGCAAACAAGCTGTCTCTTAAGTCTCATCATTTACAGTAATACCAGGTATAAATACCATTATGTTGATACTACAACATTGTCTCCAATGCTGACTACTCCCTTACGGACTTCGTAGATTGTATCATAATGATAAACTTTTATCAAGAAGTTTTTCAAGAGCATATATTTTATTAAAAGCAGCTTTAAGCATTTCCCCTTCGAAACTGCTCCGGATTGATTCCTTTAAATCCTGCTCCTAGCCCGGAAGCCTCTCCACACCACGCATTTCGATAAGTGGGCTTCCTGTGCCTCTTATATAATCTCCGGTGATGGTCACTCTTCCGATATTATCATCCCTTGGAATCTGGTACATGATATCCAGCATAAATTTCTCAATAATGGCACGAAGGGCTCTGGCTCCGGTCTTCTTCTCCATTGCCTGGGCAGCGATCTCTTCATATGCCGAATCGTCAAAACAAAGGTCTACTTCATCCAAGGCAAGAAGCTTCTTGTACTGCTTAAGGATGGCATTCTTAGGCTCCTTAAGTATCTTCACATACATATCCTTGTCCAGAGCGTCCAGTGTAAAGAGTATCGGAAGTCGTCCGAGGAACTCAGGTATCATTCCGAATTCCCTTAAGTCGTCATTTGTAAGCTCCCTTAAGAGATTTGGGTTATCGTCGTATTTGTCCTTAAGATCTGCCTTAAATCCCATGGAAGCCTGCTTGTTAAGTCTTTCTTTTATTATCTCCTCAATATCAGGGAATGCTCCGCCACAGATAAACAGGATATTTCTTGTATTGATAGTGGTAAGGGGAACCATTGCATTCTTGCTTCCTGAGCCTACCGGCACCTCCACATCAGCTCCCTCTAAGAGCTTAAGGAGTCCCTGCTGTACTGATTCTCCGCTGACATCACGGCTGTTTGTATTTCTCTTCTTGGCGATCTTGTCTATCTCATCGATAAATACTATTCCTCTCTCAGCCTTCTCCACATCATTGTCTGCCACTGCAAGAAGCTTTGAAAGCACGCTCTCTACATCATCACCGATATAGCCTGCCTCTGTAAGGGTTGTGGCATCGGTTATGGCAAGAGGCACATTTAACAGCTTCGCTATGGTCTTAACAAGGTAGGTCTTACCACAGCCTGTAGGTCCCACCATGAGCATGTTGGACTTTTCTATCTCAATATCATCCATTGTATTGGTAAGGACTCTCTTGTAGTGGTTATACACTGCAACGCTTATTACTTTTTTGGCATACTCCTGACCTATTACATACTCATCAAGCATTGCTTTGATCTTATGAGGTGCAGGTATGGTCTGGAGTGTAAGCTCCGGCTCCTCCTTCTTAGGCTTTGCCGCCTTCTTCTTCACCTTCTGCTTATCCGGTATGTCATTCTTGAAAAGCTGTGACATATCAAGATTGCCCATATTTGAAAGATTTGACAGGTCAAGGAACTGCATGCTTCCAAGACCGCTGTTGTTGAAATTGTCAAATGTCTTCTGCATGCAATCGGGACATATGCTTATGCCCCCCGGCATATCGATAAGCTTTCCCGCCACGCTCTCCGGTCTTCTGCAGAGATAACAGTACTTCTCGTACTCGTCATCCTTATCATTTTCATCTTTATTGTCTATATTGTCATTGTAATTTTCTGACATGTTATCCTCCGGTTTTCTGTTTCTTCTGATTTATCACTATGCCTTACATCTTAACATTTTTCTCTTAAGACAGCAATAGCCCGATATCACCAATAATTGACATCGGGCTATAAAGCGTATCATGTTTTCTGCAAATATTATTACAGAGCCTGCTCTCCACGCTCTCCTGTACGGATACGGACAACATCTGCAACATCATATAAGAAGATCTTACCATCACCGATCTTACCGGTTGATATCTTCTCGCAGACCTTAAATACAACCTTGTCTGCAACATCATCGGTAACTATTGTCTCGATCTTAACCTTCGGAATAAGATTTACAACATACTCACTGCCTCTGTAGGTTGTCTTGTAACCCTTCTGATTACCATAACCCATAATGTTTGACACCATGGCACCGGTTGATTCACACTCATCTAAGATAGACTTTACATCATCAAGTTTCTCTGAACGAACAACAATCTCTACTTTCTTCATAATTCAGGTCCTCCTGTTATTTCATATTGATCTGCCTGACAATATTGTCTGTGAAATTCCGGCAGATATGTTCCCTTTACACAGTCACACTATCCAACTGCTGACAATATTTTAGCATAGGGAAATCCAGAATTCCACAAATTACCAAAAGACAGAATAATTAAATAATTATCTAATGTAGCAGTAAAATATTTGCCTTTTTTTCCCGCAGATCACTTAATATTATTAAGTTCCCATCGATGTATCGCTCTGTAATTCCCTGACTCTTTTTATGAACTTTCCCGGCGTAGTACCCATTATCTGTTTAAATTCATTCTGATAATGAGACTGATCCACGAAGCCACATTCCTCCATATAGGAGCTGATATCATCATATGGATAGGAACGGATCCTGTTTACTGTGGTCTCCACTCTCTTCACCCGGCAGTACAACTTGGGATCCTCCCCAAGCTCAGCCATGAATTTTCTCCTTATGGTCCTCTCGGTATAATCAAACAGCTCTGTAAGCTCCGACACCCTGACCTTTCCGTTTCTAAGAGATATATATGTTGTAATGGAAAGCACTGTGCTGTCTATGTGCTTCGGTTCAATACAGTCCCTTAATATAGAAATAACCTTCTCTGCCCATGTTCTGAAAACATCCTGTCCACCATTATTGACCCAAATATCTAACCGTTCTCCTGTCCGGGATGCACTGTCCAACTCTGCAGACATCTTCTTATAGGAAGCATCTCTACCTATAGCCGTCCTTATCGCCGATATATCCTCCTCCCTCACGGAGTATCCGAAGGGAAGCTGCAATACCACAAAGCTTTTTATCCCTTCTTTATATGTAATGGCTTTTTTCATTCTGCCTAACGGAATTATGTCAACCAATTCCTCTGCAAATACCACTATTATCCCCTGAAGGAGCTGGCAATAAACCGTATATTCCTTAACTCCCGCTCCGGCATATGCGGTATACCAGTCTGTTTCGCAGCCGATCATGGGCAATTTCTCATTAAAGAAAAGCTCTGAATTGTATTTTATGTTCTTCTGGTATATGTCCTCTGCGTAAAACATAATAAAATATACTCTCCTTCAGTGTTCTCTTTATATTATTAAGTCTCTGCTTAATAAATAAAGGTTAATAAATACATGTCCGATTTTTACAATATTTTACCATTTCACAGTCATATACTCAACCTAAATTTAAACAATGCGATGCACAAAGACGTGTCAGAGTTCCCGCCCGGAATGTGACATGTCTTATTTTTTTGTATCGTTGTAAACCCCTGATCCATTGCCCCAGGCAAAATACAAATGGATCGGCGTTGGGAAGAAGAAGGAGGAATTATTATGGATAACTCAGCAATCTTTGCAGTATGGTTCCTTATAGGAGCCGCGTTGGTATTCTGGATGCAGGCTGGTTTCGCAATGGTTGAAACAGGATTTACCAGAGCCAAGAACGCAGGAAACATCATCATGAAAAACCTTATGGATTTCTGTATAGGTACGGTGGTGTTCATCATCATTGGATTTTCACTTTTACTTGGTGAAGATATTGTAGGCATAATCGGAAAACCTGGATTTGACATTTTCACAGACTATGCAAATTTTGATTTTTCAAACTTCGTATTTAACCTTGTGTTCTGTGCCACAACCGCTACTATTGTTTCAGGTGCCATGGCAGAAAGAACAAAATTTATTTCATATTGTGTATATTCAGCTATCATCTCTGCTGTAATATATCCTATCGAAGCCCACTGGGTATGGGGCGGCGGCTGGTTAGCAAACCTTGGCTTCCACGATTTCGCCGGTTCAACATGTATCCACATGGTAGGTGGTATCTCAGCCCTTATCGGTGCTGCTTTACTTGGACCTCGTATCGGTAAGTTCGACAGAGACAAGAACGGTAAGGTAACTAGGGTAAATGCTTTCCCTGGTCATAACCTTCCACTTGGTGCTTTAGGTGTATTCATCCTCTGGCTCGGCTGGTACGGATTTAACGGTGCAGCCGCAACAACTGTTGCGGAGTTAGGTTCTATCTTCCTTACAACAACTATTGCTCCTGCCATTGCAACAGTAGTTTGTATGATATTCACATGGATCAAATATGGCAAGCCTGATGTATCAATGTGTCTTAATGCTTCACTTGCAGGTCTTGTAGCTATCACAGCTTCATGTGATGTTACAGACGCTCTTGGTTCTACTATAATCGGTGCTGTTGCCGGCTTACTTGTAGTATTCGGTGTATGGCTCCTTGATCACAAGCTTCATATTGATGACCCTGTTGGTGCTGTTGCAGTTCACTGCTTAAATGGTATCTGGGGTACTATTGCAGTAGGTTTATTTGCAACTGATACAGCTCCTGCATTTGCAAGAGGATTTGGTGATGGCGTTACATATGGTGCAAACCAGATATGCGGCAAGGGTCTCTTCTACGGCGGTGGCTTCCACTTACTGGGAGTACAGTTGACAGGTCTCTTCTCCATCGCAGCATGGACAGCCGTAACTATCACAATCGCATTCCTTATTATCAAGGCTACTCTCGGACTCAGAGTTACTGAGGAGGAAGAGATCGAAGGTCTCGACATTAAGGAACATGGTCTTCCATCAGCATACGCTGACTTCACCATCAACAAGTAGGAATTCCATAATAAATACCTTTATAAATCATTACAAAAGTAAGCCCCAGTGGATTATTCCCCGGGGCTTATGTTTTATCTTTCTACAACGTCTTCCTTATAATGTCTTTATCACAATATCTTCCTTATATCAAATTCCAGAATTTCCTTACGGAATATATAGTTTATATCACTGTCGCTGTATCCCTTGTTGCATATACTTTCCATTATATCGTTATCCCTGTATATCCTTCCCGGTATCTTGCCGGAATTCTTAAGTTCTCTCTTTCTGTCTTCAAATGAAATAATGTCTGCCACCTGTATCACCCCATATCCGCCATGCCACAGGCATGATCCTACTATGGCTTACACTGTATAAGCACAAGCCTCTGCTTCTGTTTTTTTGAGCTACGGAGTCTATTATAGCACAGTCCCCCCTGACAGCCACATGCAAACTGCAACTTCTAAGAATATGAAGTAAACCCTTTCCTAAACTTAAAAAAATTCCCTGAACATACATCCGGGGAATTCTTTTATTAAGTATTGTATTATATTAAAGACTACTGATTAAAGATTAACTGAACCAGACTCGCCATCTGCTGTATAGTATGCAACACTCTTCTCTGGCTGGTAGTAAACCTTTAAGTCCTTAACGGCCTTACCTGCAAGGCTTTCCTTAACCTTCTCAACGATTGAAGCAATCTCAATCTGACCACCTGCGAACTCAATGAATACTGTTTCGCTTGTCTTAACTGCTGCCTTCTTAGCAGGTGCCTTCTTAGCAGGTGCTGCCTTCTTCTCTTCAGCCTTTGGAGCCTCAGCCTTAACTGCTGTCTTCTTAGGAGCTGCTGCCTTAGCAGGTACTGCCTTCTTCTCTTCAGCCTTTGGAGCCTCAGCCTTAGCTGCTGCCTTCTTGCTTGCTTCAACCTTGGCAACTAAATCTGCTGGAGTTGCCTTAACAACCTTCTTAGCGTCTTCTGTCTTCTTTGCTGTAGCCATTATCTAATCCTCCATAATAATTATTATATAACTTAAAAATTTTATATGCTTCAAGTTACCTTGATAATACCTTATTTCCGGGCTTTTTTCAATAATGCTGCTTTTTTTCTCCCTTTTTACCTAATAGTCAGACATTTTTGACAGATATCTGTCAAAATTACCATAGTTTCGGGGGTAATATATTTTTTAGTGGTTTTTTTTTGTGACTTTTGTATAACAAAAAGCCCTAATTCATAAGAATATTCACCACTTCATTGAGTTTCATTCCATTCGATCCTTTAATAAGTACCACATCCTCAGGCTTCATAATGGCCATAAGATATATGGACACCTCCTCGTTGTCGCTGAATGAATATGCCTTGCAGTAGGAATCCGGGCACTCGTCTATGGCTTTCTTAATCTCCATGGAATCCTTACCCACTACTACAACCTCATCTATCTTCTTGTCTCTTATATACTCACCCAGTTCCCGATGATACTTCCTGCTGTTCTCACCCAGCTCAAACATATCTCCAAGAACCGCTATCTTCCTGCCCTCACATTTGTAATCGCAGAGAACATCAATGGCAGCCCTCATTGAATCAGGACTTGCATTGTAAGCATCATCAATTATGGTATATCTTCCCTCAAGCTTCAGCACTCTCTGTCTTATTCCATAGAAATCCTTGAAGCCCTCACTTGCCACTTCCATAGGTATCCCCAGAAGATATGCCACAGCTATTGCCGCAAGGGCATTTCTTACGTTATGTCTTCCCATTGTGGCAAGGCACACATCAACAGACTCTCCGTCGTGCAGGCACTTGAAATATGTGTGTCCCTGCTTTGCTACTATATCAGTGGCTCTGAAATCATTTTCCTCACCACAGCCAAAGGTTATGGTCTTATAGTCAATCCTGCCCTTAACCTCGTTAAGAAGAGGATCATCACCGTTTAAGAGCATTATTCCCCCTTCTTTCATGTGGCTGGCTATCTTAAGCTTCTCATTTCTGATATTCTCCTTGGAACCCATATGCTCAATATGAGCAACACCTATAATAGTAACAACGCATATACTTGGCATTACCATTCTTGAAAGACGCTCCATCTCTCCCGGCTCCGAGATACCCATCTCAATAACTGCTGCTTCATATCCCTTGTCAAGCTCTGACAATGTTACAGGAACTCCCACCTGAGAATTTCTGTTCTCCTTTGTATGGAAGCACCTCTTTGATGTACTGATGGCTGCAGTTATCATTTCTCTGGTAGTTGTCTTTCCTACACTTCCGGTAACCCCTATATAAGGCATATCGTCATACCTTTTTCTTATGTATAATCCGATATCCTGAAGTGCATCACGGGTATTGTCTACCCTTATGTAAGCCTTATCTGACTCCACTATTCCGTCATGCTCCGATGTAAGGGTGGCGGCACCGACTTCCATTGCCTTATCGATGAATATATGACTGTCTACCTTCTCTCCCAGAAGTGGTACAAACAGATCTCCTGCCTTTATCTTTCTTGAATCCGTACAGATATCAAGAAGCTCCGTATCTTCATTTCCTGAAAGCAGTTCACCGCCGGTGGCTTTCAGTATATCCCTAACAGTAACATTAACCATATCTGTCTCCTTGTACTGAGTATCATTTTTCATTTATTTTTTGACATTTTTCAACGTGTGCCAATCATTATAGCACCTCTGGAGGAAAATGTATATCTAAGAATTATCTCTATTGTACTTATCCCAGAAATTCTCCAAAAGTCTCCGGACATTTTCCCGGTTACAGGTAAGGTGATCGTTCCATTCTATTGGAAATAATTCCGTATACTCCCTGTAGGCAAATCTCTCATCCAGAAGAGCAATAACTCCCATGTCCTTCTCAGTCCTTATGACTCTTCCTGCTGCCTGGAACACCTTGTTTATCCCCGGATACTGATATGTATACCTGAATCCGTCCCTGCCGTTTCTGTCAAAGAAATCCATCTGTATCTGTCTCTCGTTACATACCTGTGGAAGACCCGGTCCTACCACCACTGCCCCCACAAGGCTTTCACCTGTAAGATCTATTCCCTCGGAGAATATGCCTCCCATTATACAAAACGCCAGTATGTCATTTCTCCTGTCAAATTCCTCAAGGAACTCCTCTCTCTCAGTCTCGGTCATTGCCGGGCTCTGGGTCATCACATGATAATCTCCGACTCCTTCTTCTTCGGTAATGTCGTAAAGCTTCTCCAGCATATTGTAAGAGGGGACAAATACCATATAATTCCCCTTATGGGCGTCCACAATTTTCCTTATATATTCAAATATATGAAGATATTCATTTTTGTTGCGTCTGTTGTACCGGGTTGTTACATCTCTTCCCAGCAATATTCTTCTTTTTTCCCTGTCAAATGGGGATGGTATATATATTGCCCTGTCACTTTCCGAATCTGACAGCATTTCCTTATAATATTTTACAGGAAGTATGGTTGCCGAGAAAAATACCGTGGCAATGCCCCTGCTCATACACAGGGAGAGATTTGCCGAGGGCTTTATGCAATACAGCTTCACCATGAACCTTCCGTCAGAAAGAAGCTCATCGTATATTACATAATTTTCATCCACCAGATCCCTGATGTTTAAAAAGGTATTGATCTTAAAATAAAACTCCATTACCTCTTTGCGTTCTTTTATATGCCTGTGATCCTCAAGAAATGTCTCAAGAGCGGAATACAGGTTCATCAGGGCAAATTCCAGATCTCCTATGGAAGCAAGCTCCATATAGTCAAGCCCCACAAGCTGCCGTTTCAGAGCCAGGAACTCCCTGTTGCACCGGTCAATGGCTCTGGTGGTCTTAACGCTGTAATTCTTTATTATCTTCTTTGCTTCAAGGAAATCTTCTTTTATGAGCACGGCACTGTACATGGAGGAAGCCCTGTCCACAAGGTTATGGGCCTCATCCACCAAAAAAACGTATTTTCCCGCCTGTCCGTCATCCTTTGCAAAAAATCTTTTAAGGTTCACCCGGGGATCGAACACATAATTGTAATCGCATATTATCCCATCGGCAAATAAGCTTGCGTCCAGACTAAGCTCAAAGGGGCACACCTTATACCTCTCTGCATATCCTGCCACGCAGTCCCTGTCTATTACATTTTCATTTTTCACCATTTCATAGAGAGCATTATTTACCCTGTCATAATGACCTTTGGCGTAGGGGCATTTCTCCGGGTCACAGTTCATCTCATCTAAAGGACACGCCTTTTCCTTGGCGGTTATGATAACTGTCTTAAAGTACAGCCCCTTATCCCTTAACACAGCAAATGCATTTACCGCAACGCTCTTTGCTATGGTCTTGGCTGTAAGATAAAACAGCTTCTCCGTAAGCCCTGTGGCAAATGATTTCACCGTGGGAAATATGGCTGCCATGGTCTTGCCGATTCCGGTAGGTGCCTGAACAAACAAATGCTCCCCATTCTTTATGGTGTTATAGACACAGGCGGCCATGTCCTTCTGTCCCTTCCTGTAGGAATACGGAAATTCCAGATTCTCAATGGAGCTGTTTCTCTCCTTACTGTGTTCCAGGGCAAGCTTTATCCACATGAACATCTTGTCCATAAGCTCTGTGTACCATTGCTCCAACTCACCAACGGTATAAAGCTCTGAAAATCTTTTTATTTCTTCGCTTTCCAGGTTTACATAAGTAACCTGTACTGAAATATCCTTAAGTTTATTTTTCAATGCCCATATATATGCATAGCACTTAGCCTGGGCAAGGTGTACTGTCTCCGGCTCTTCTATGTCATCCAGTTTTCTGTACACACCCTTTATCTCGTCTATCATGTAATCAGTGTCCGCATTTTTGTTGCTTCTCTGATCTATGATACCGTCAGCCCTGCCCTCAACCACAAGACATATATCCTCCCTTGTGACGGCATGCTTGAGAGAAACTTCTGCATCATAATAAGACCCTGCCATTTTCTGAAGCTTTCTATGGATACGGCTTCCCGCATTCATGGCTTCCTTTGACAGAGTCCCACTACTACCATCGCTTATGTCTCCACTGCGAAGGATAAATTCTACAAGTTTTCTTACCGAAATACTTATGTCAACCATTTATCTGTATACGATCTTTACAGCCAGATCATCTGCTGTATCCTTGTCCTTTAATAATTCTACGATCTTAAGTCCAAATTCTATAGATGTTCCCATGCCTCTGCTGGTCACTACATTTCCATCTGTAACAACCGGATCTGTAAGGAACTCTCTGCTGTTAAGCTGTCCCTCCATTCCCGGATAGCAGGTGGCCTTCTTATCCTTAAGTATTCCAAAGCTTCCGAGGGCTGTAGGTGCTGCACACACTGCTGCCACAAGCTTTCCTGAGTTATACTGGCCGGTCACGATCTCCTTAACCTTATCACTGGCGATGAGATTGGTAACTCCCGGCATTCCACCCGGAAGGATAACAGCGTCTACATCGCCACCGATTTCTGATATCTTCTCGTCCATCTTGATGGTTATGTTGTGGCTTCCCACTGCATAGTCCTCATCATATACCGATACCATTCTGCAGTCTATTCCTGCTCTTCTTAAAAGGTCAACTACTGTAAGTGCTTCTACTTCTTCATATCCGGTTGCAAATAACATTCTTGCTATCATCAGTCTTCCTCCTTCTTAATCTTTTTTATTTTTTATACTCATGTATCTTCTGTTTTAGTTCAATATCTTTGCCATAAGATCTGGAATATCCTCTTATCTCGATGTCTCTGCCATGAAATCTGCGATATCATCTTATCTCAATGTCTTTTCAATGAAATCGGGAATATCTGCCTTATCCATAGTACTCAAGGCACTGTTCTGATATGCTCCTTCTCCGGTGACATCCCTTACAAACCAGGATGGGGCTTTGAATTTCTCAGCCCACTCCAGCGACGGAAACTCCACCTCTGCATATACAAGTCCTTTGAAATCCCCTTCAAATATATCAAGCTCTACCTTAAGTCCAGCATCAACATCCTTATCCCCGCAGCCACCGTCGGTATCTGTAACAGGGATTATATAACGCTTCTTTAATATTACATTTCCATCAGCTTTTTTTACAAGACTTTCATATTCCGCTCTGTCCATGTCCAGCTCGAATTCTTCTCTTTCTATTAATCCCTTTGACTTTACTGTAAGGATATACCTGTCATCCGATCTTCTGACTCTTATCACAGGACTTGTGGATATATATGCCTGTTCAAGGCTCTTACACCTGTAGCTGTCAAGCTTATCAGGCAATGTATTTACAATATATTTCTTTTCTATCTCCATATCTGTCTCCTTACCGGATATTACATGCTTTTAATGGGCATATTATGACATTTGCATATTTTTATACGGATACCCGCATATCCACCTTGCCGGCATCTGCCCGTTTACTATTTTCATATTTACAGGCTTCCCGGTGGTATATCGGATATATTTGCCTTGCTCATGATAGCCCTGTTGATATATACAAACGAAATTATCAGCGTGATAAATGTCATAAGTGAAGGTCCTATAATATATCCTGCTGTGGTATTGACCGCTGTAAGCAGGAATGAAAGTGTCTGTCCGAATATACATATCTTATATACCTGGGCAAATTCATACCCGGTATTAAACCTCATTGCAAGAGGCCTTGCAATTATTGTAAACACCAGTGCAAGGAAAAGTATCTTCACTGCCTTTGACACCATCACAAATAATGCCACAAATATTATATACATGTAAAACTGGGGCACCATGGTACTTAAACCCTGATTATCAAAGTCTCCCCAGAACAGGTCAGACAGTTTATAATCAAAATAGGTATACTGCATGCCTGTACTCTTTAAGCCCATGATCACATTTGAACTGCCAAAGGCAATATATATTCCATCGGAATTTATGTCGTCAAGGGTTATGTCTGTGTAATCTGTGTTCACATATATAGTAGTACTTCCAACATCCATGGAAAATTCATCCTCCATGTCAAGGGTTCCGTCCTGATATGTGAATTTAGGCATACTGTTTAGGATGAGATTTTCAAATCCACCAATCCTGGCAACATAGGTTATGGCATTTATTCCAAATTCTATGAAAGCCAGAAGGAAGGAAATTAAAATCATATAGGTTACTACCTTACCTGTGCTAAGCTTAACAAGTTCGTCATAATTCTTAGGACTTGTTATAGCTATTGACAGTCTGTCTATAAGCCTTAACCTATTTTCATTTGCAGGAGTTTCATTCATTATATAATCTCCAATCTCTTTAACGCATTGTATATGCCATCGTCAATGGCGTCCTCTGTGACCATCATGCACTTCTTCTTAAGCTCCTCAGGTCCTTTTGCCATTATAATACTATTAGGCACATAACTCAACATCGGGGCATCATTGTTACCGTCTCCGAAGGCGTAGGCATTTGTAAGAGGCAGGTCAAATCTGTCAAGGAGCGCCTGTATTCCGGTGGCCTTGCTGAACCCCTTTGGCACTATCTCACAGAAATTCCCTTCTCTGTCAATGTAATCGAAATATGGTTCTATGGCATTTTTAAAGCCCTGAAGATCACTCTTTTCATCATACCAGCAGCAGAACTTATCAAATATAAATCTGCCGTCCTCTATATCTTCTCCTACATTTATGCCGTTATTCCTGAAATATCCTACCATTTCCTTTAACAGCTCATTGTCCTTGTTACAGCCGTCCAGATACACACCGTCTGTATGTTCATAAAGCCCGTACATCCTGCTTTTTCTGCATATCATAGCTATATCATGGCACAGTTTTCTGTTGAGTTCATTGTGGAAGATGACCTGATCTCTGTAGCTTATATATGTTCCACAGCCACATACAAAACCATCGAAGCCTGCCGACTTTATCTCTTCGGTTATATTGCACATGACTCTGCCGGTATTTATAAATACAAGATGGCCATTTTCCCTTGCCTGCCTTAGTGCCTTTTTTGCACTTTCAGGGAAATATCTTCTTCCGTCCTCGGTAATAAGGGTTCCGTCAATATCGAAAAAAAGTAATTTTGTATCTTTGTTTACGCTATAATTCTCTGCCATATAAAGCTGCTCCTTTTTGAATATCAGTCCATTTAAAACCGGCTGACTTTAAATGTCCGTTTTTTATTTAACGTCTGACACAACCTTTTTTCCTGAAAAACTTTACATCTGCTTCATAAGGTCGATCATCTCAAGGGCACCCATTGCACAGTCATATCCCTTATTTCCTGCCTTGGTGCCAGCTCTTTCTATTGCCTGTTCAATATTCTCTGTTGTAACAATACCGAACATTACAGGTATTCCTGACTCAAGGCCAACTGCCGCAACACCCTTTGATACTTCATTACATACATAATCGTAATGGCTTGTGGCACCTCTTATTACTGTTCCGAGACAGATCACTGCGTCGTATCTGCCGCTCATAGCCATCTTCTTGGCTGCAAGTGGGATTTCAAATGCTCCCGGCACCCATGCTACTGTAATGTCATCAGGGTTTACGTCATGTCTTAAGAGTGCGTCCTCTGCACCGCTTACAAGCTTTGATACTATAAATTCGTTAAATCTTGCTGCAACAATTCCAATCTTTGCACCATTTGCTACCATTTTTCCTTCTAATTTTTTCATGATCTTTATCTCCTTTTTAATTATTGGCACGGCTCACGAAGTGATGGCGTGCTGTCTTTTTTATGTGTCATTTAAGACTTTTAAATTATAAATTTTCCGTTTTTGTTTAGCAGCGTATTTTGTAATATAACGCCATACACGCTCATTTTCTATTCCCTTTGCTCGCTTTTTAACGGCAGTCGCCCAAACTCACCCTTCGGGTTCAAACATGGGCTTTGTGCCTAAAGCTTCCCAAGACTCATAACGAAAATTTCGCTATGGTATGGACTTATATATTACAAAATCGCTGCTCATATACTCTTTTGATCATATCTTTATACGAGCTTCTATGATGTAAAATATTTATAACATCATATACTTGGTAATGATTTTGTTTATATTGCATTTCACTAGTTTACATAATACAGCTTTGTATAATGTAGTTTACATAATACCAAGCTTTACTATCCTATGTTTTATACGTTATCTAAGATATGGCCCATCTTTTCTTTCTTGGTTCTAAGGTAGAACTCGTCAAATTTGCCCGGCTCCATCTCTATAGGAACTCTCTCTACAATCTCAAGATTGTAGCCTGAAAGGCCGTATACCTTAAGCGGATTATTGGTGAGAAGTCTGAGTTTTCTTATTCCGAGATCCACAAGTATCTGGGTACCGATAGTATAATCTCTTGCATCCTCAGGGAAGCCAAGCTTGAGATTTGCCTCAACTGTATCAAGTCCCTGATCCTGAAGCTCATAGGCTTTTATCTTATTAATAAGACCTATGCCTCTGCCCTCCTGTCTCATGTAAAGAAGCACGCCTCTGCCCTCTTTTGCGATCATTTTCATGGCGGCGTCATACTGCTGGCCGCAGTCACATCTTGCTGAGCCAAGGGCATCTCCTGTAAGACACTCTGAATGTACACGACATAGAACAGGCTCGCCGTCTGTTATATCTCCCTTAACAAGAGCCACATGGTGCTCACCGTTTAACTTATTGATATATCCATAGATGGTGAACTCGCCATATCTTGTAGGCATTTTTGCCTTGGCAACACACTCAACGAACACCTCATGTTCTTTTCTGTACTGGATAAGCTTTGCTATGGTTGAGATCTTGAGTCCATGCTCCTTTGCAAATGCAATAAGGTCATCCTTTCTTGCCATGGTTCCGTCATCCTTCATGATCTCACAGCAGAGACCGCAAGGCTTAAGGCCCGCAACCTTACATAGATCTACTGTAGCCTCTGTATGGCCATTTCTCTCTATGGTTCCACCCGGTACGGCTGTAAGCGGGAACATGTGTCCAGGTCTTCTGAAGTCTGCCGGCTTTGCGTCATCTGCCACAAATGCTCTGGCTGTTATGCCTCTCTCTTCTGCTGAGATACCTGTTGTTGTGCTTACATGATCTACAGACACTGTAAATGCTGTGCAGTGATTATCTGTATTTGTTATACACATCTGAGGAAGGTTAAGCTTATCTGCGTACTCACCTGCCATAGGCATGCAGATAAGTCCCCTTGCGTATTTTGCCATAAAGTTTACATTCTCGGTCGTGGCAAATTCAGCAGCACATATAACGTCTCCTTCATTTTCTCTGTCCTCGTTATCGAGCATTACTACTACTTTTCCTGCCGCAAGATCTGCAGCAATTTCTTCAATACTGTTAAATTCCATGTCTGTTCCTTTCTTTATCTAAATATTGATTTATTTATGAAATTATTTTTATTTGTCGATCTGCTTTTATTTGCCGATCTTTTTTTATCTATCAGTCCACTCTTATTCATCAGACTATTTTTATCGACCTGCTTTAATTAACGATTCATCTGTATTTGGACATATCTAAGACATTATCTATCAGGCAAATCCGTTTTCAGCAAGGAAGCCCATGTCAAGCCCTCCGCTGCTTTTCTTGCTTGGTTTTTTTTCTGTGCCACCGGTCATCTCATCAAAATGTAGCAGCTTATCCACGTATTTACCTACTATGTCGTTCTCCAGATTGACCACTGTGCCGGGCTTCCCCTTTAGCAGTGTGGTTTCTTCGGCGGTATGAGGTATTATTGATACCTTAAAACAGGTGTCATCCACATATGCTACCGTAAGGCTTATTCCGTCTATGGTTATTGAGCCTTTTTCAATGATATATTTCAGAAGCTTCCTGTCACAATCCACTGTAACCCAGACTGCATTATCCTCTCTCTTCATTTCCCGGATGGTACCTGTGCCATCTATATGTCCTGAAACTATATGTCCGCCAAATCTGCCATTTGCACTCATGGCTCTCTCAAGGTTTACATAACTTCCAGAGCTTAATTTTCCAAGATTACTCCGTCTTAAGGTCTCAGGCATTACATCTGCGGTAAAACCATCGGAAGACATTGCGGTCACTGTAAGGCAAACGCCATTTGTAGCAATGCTGTCTCCCACCATGGTTCCTTCAAGAACCTTTGAGGCCTTGACCGTCAGCTTGCAGGAGGCCGCTCCCCTGTCTATCTTCCTGATGGCTCCCATTTCTTCTATTATTCCTGTAAACATCTGCTCACATCCTTCTATTAAAAACATTTCATGCAATGTGTATAGATTTACATGGCCATATTCCACCAGCCACGTGATTTTTTCTATTCGGTTTGACCTAGCTACCAGCAGCCGCCCAAACGCACCCTTCGGGTTTGAACGTGGGCTTTGTGCTGGTAGCTAGGTCAAACCTCATAACGAAAAATATCACTATCGTCTGTATGGAACATACCATGCAAATCATGCAATTTGATTCTCTAATAAATCGCCTGAATATTTTTACTATAATTTTTTATATATCAAGAGAACATCCTCCCCATATTGCTCAGTTTTCGCAAGTCTGAACCGGTATGCTTCATCCGGCAGGGAAACACCCTCGCCATCTACAGGGGAGTGACCTGCTCCGCCAAATATCTTAGGTGCTATATAAGCGTTCACTTCATTTACAACGCCTGCCTTAAGAGCACTCTCGTTAAGGGTTCCTCCACCCTCAAGCAATATTCCATCTATCTGCAGGGCACCAAGCTCTGTCATAAGAGCCTTAAGATCTATGTGTCCGTCATTTTCAGGAACAGCAAGTATCTCAGCTCCCATATCATTTAATTTATTGGCCTTTTCCTGTCCATCGGAAGTATCGATCCATTTGTCAGACACAGCGATTATTGTTCTGACCGTATCTGCAGATTTTACTATGTTGCTGTCCACAGGAATCCTTCCGTGGGTATCGCAAATGATCCTCACCGGTGTTCTTCCACCAGGTATCCTGCAGGTAAGCATAGGATCATCCTTTAATACAGTACCTATTCCTGCCATTATTCCGGATAATGCATTTCTCTGTTCCTGCACATGGTTTCTGGCAGTCTCTCCTGTTATCCACTTGCTGTAGCCCTCCCTGGTCGCTATCTTGCCGTCCATGGTCATGGCATATTTCATTACAACATAAGGAGTCTTGTTCACAATATAGTGAAAGAACACATCATTTATGCCGTCACATTCATCCTTGAGCACATGGGTGATAACCTCTATTCCCGCGTCCCGAAGGAGCTTATATCCGCCACCTGAAACCAGTTTATTTGGATCATCTGAGCCTACAAATACCCGCTTTATCTTATGTTCTATTACCGCCAGGGCACAGGGTGGCTGCTTGCCGTAGTGACAGCATGGCTCGAGAGTAACATACATGTCCGCTCCCTCGGCGTCCTCTGTAAGATGGGCTATGGCATCCCGCTCCGCATGAAGCTCACCATATTTTCTGTGATATCCTTCACCTATGATCCTGCCATCCTTAACAATAACCGCCCCCACCAGTGGGTTAGGGTTCACTGCACCGGTTCCAAACTTCGCAAGCTCTATTGCCCGCCGCATATATTTCTTATCTTCTTCTGTAATCACAACTGAATTGTGTTCCATTTGATCACTTCTTTCTGTATATATGTATCTGCCCTTGACATCATTACAATAAATGGGAGCAGCAACCATTTGAAATTGCCTGTTTGGTAACGCCCCCTCGTTTACACTCGGCGGCAAGTCGTCAGCACCATTCTAAATGTGTCTTCGACACTTGGTGCTTCCTACGGCAAGGGTTGCTGCAGCGTAACGATGTCTTTGACATCATTACAATAAACAAAGAGCCGGGGGATTAATACCTCCGGCTCAAAATTTCTTAAATCATCCGATAACCAACTGCCATCAACAACATCATATTGCTTTAGCTGTCTCTATCCTGATCTCATATCTTACTTCTCACATCCAGACTATACTGTCGGCCCCGGATTCTCACCAGGTCATGCCATGCGGCTCGCGGGCTTATAGCTTCCATGCTAAATACCGCCGGTGGAGACTTTCACTCCGCCCCGAAGAATATTAATTTTATTGACGGGTAAAGGATACCACATATGTTTGAATTATGCAAGCCCATAGAAAAGCTCATACATACTATCCCCAAAAGCCTAAGGCCTCCATAGCACCCGCTGCTGTCTTCTGATCGTAACCATCTTCCACCAATTCATCGACAGTTGTATAGTGCTTGCTTCTGGCAATCTTAATGCCTTATATCAACCTGTTCTGTCCCTGATCAAAACCTGTTTTCATTCTATTCGCAAATATCCTTTTTGGCAATGGCTAAAATCCGAAATTTCTGTGACGCTTTTCTAAAAAAGATTTTATATAATACAGGCATGTCCCGGTTGTAAGGGCGGTCATGAAATGTTATACTTCCCTTGAATGATTTAGAAAGGAATTCCCCTATGTTCAAAACTTTTTATCCAAAAGAATACTATTCTTCAACTTATGTTATAGATTTCAGGAAATACTACGATATGGGCTTTAGGACCATATTATTTGATATCGACAATACCCTGGTGACCCATGGTGCTCCGGCGAATAAAAAAGCCATCCGATTATTTGAACGGCTTAAGACTATAGGCTTTAAGATATGTCTGGTTTCAAACAATAAGGAGCCAAGAGTGGCCTCCTTCAACGCCAAAGTCAAAGCAGATTACGTCTACAAGGCCGGCAAACCTCTTAAAAAAGGCTATCTTGCCGCCCTTGATAAAACGTCCTCAGACATTGAACACACCCTCTTCGTAGGGGACCAGCTCTTCACCGATCTGTGGGGTGCAAATAAACTTGGCATTTACTCAATACTTGTTAAACCAATAGATAAGCACGAGGAGATCCAGATCATATTAAAGCGAATACCTGAGAAGCTCATACTCTTCTTCTATCTGAGAAAACACAAACTGATCAAATAGTGCCGCCTGATCATCAGGAAAAACGATAGCATTTGTCATGATAATTTTTGTAATGTAATGCTATTTCCGAAAAAAACGCCCGGGTCGTAAGGCCCGGGTGTTTCTCGTTCTTTTTTCTTTGTTGTTTTATATGTTCTTTGTTCTTAATAATTGTTCGTATTGATTAAGCAAGCATATCAAGGTTAAGTCTCTTGATAACCTGGAAGGTCTTTGCTCTGAGCTCTTCTGCGTCAAACTGTGTGAGCATTGTGTCCTTATCGAACTTGGTCTTCATAAGTGAGCTTAAGAGATCCTCGATGTATGACTTAACATACTCAACATTCGCCTCTGACTTATCCTTAAGAGTTACTACAATGTTGTCGATAGCGTCGATAACACCTGACTCCTGCTGCTTAACAGGTGCCTGACCTGACTCATCTGAAAGCTCGATAACCTTACCTGTCTTTGTAATGATAACCTTCTTGTTAGGAGAAGCAGCAGCCTTTGAAGTTCCCTTCTTGTCAAGGATCCTGTTTACAACCTTTACAAGACATGCAACCGAATATGTTGCTTCTTCCTGGGTTGGCTTATCAAGTCCCTTATCAACATGCTGATGCCATAACCACTCTGACTTGCATAACATCTCTTCGATGGTTGCGTCTCTGAGAAGTCTTAAGAGGTCATTGCTCATGGCAGCACCCTTGTTCTTACCGAAGAATCCGCCACCGCCTGATGTTCCTGCACTCTCTGTCTCATACTTAGGAGGAAGAACACACTTGTCATATGTTTCCTGAAGATATCTCTTAGCTGTGTTAAGGTCATAACCAGAGCTGATGATAGGTGTCTTACCCTTGTTAAGTCCGTTTACGATCATGTCCTCAGCAGCCATGAACAGAAGGTGCTTCTGTCTGTCATCGATCATCTTCTTGATCTCGTAATTTGTCTTGCTCTTCTCAAGGATAGAATTCTTTCTAACCTTGAATGCCTTGATCTTCTCCTTTACGCTGAAGAACTGCTTAAGGAGGTTAGGATTGGCATTTACATAGTTGCCGATCCAAGTAAGCTCAATGTACTGGTGCTCGATCTTGTTTGAAATCTCGTATACGTTGTATCCATCAAATACAACATTAAGCGTTGTATACAAGGTTTCAAGTATCTCGTACTTCTCCTCCCATGAACGTGTGGACATGTCGCTGTTTACGATAGCCTTTATTCCGCACTCATGGAATACAAGATTATATTCATAGAGACCTTCGAATATATTTGTCTTACCGGTGAGCTGTGCTCCTGTTCCAAGAGTCTGAAGGTTCTTCTTCATCTCAGGTTCGTCCTCGATATACTTGTATACCTTCTTTACGAAGCTGGCAACCTCACCTAATAATGTATCGATCCTCTTGTTGTAGATCTCCTGCTTTGAAATAGCAGAAACAACGCTTCTTGAGAGAACACTGGTGCTCTGTGCACTATTGCAGTTTCTGATAAGCTCCTTAAAGTTCTCGTAAACTGCAAGGTTGTCAATAGGTATAAACTCTGCATTAAGTCCGTAGAACTCAAATGCCTTTGCGTAATTCTTATCTGCTATATATGCATTAAAGAGACCAATGCTGAACTGGATCTTATAATCATTACCCACATGTGGATCCTCAACAACATAATCGAAGAGAACCTCAAGGTTATTGATATATGCGTCTGATCCTGCTGATGAAAGAGGAAGCTCCATCTCCATGACAACATTGATAAGATCAAGATATCCCATAACCGCCTTATCAAAGTTCTTAGGTCTGTCATCATCCTCAAGGATCTGATAGCTTACATTGATGAGAAGCGGTGCAATCCTCTCTCCGATAAGTCTCATTGCCTCTGGGAACTTCTCTGTCTGATAGAGATAAATAAGCCAGATACTGTATCTGTAGATACCTGTTGCGCTTATAGGAGCATCAATATCACTCGGATCAATATCCCCGTAAATAAACTTGAACAATGGCTCTATCCATTCTTCAATCTCATATCTTCCTGTAGCCTTGATATTAAAGTCTACAAACTCGGCTAATTCATAGAGCTTTGTACACTGTGCCTTAACATCATCATCTACCATCATGGATGACAGATCAAAATTGCTGTCCTTCAAGTAATCGATAACAAGAGCATAAAATCCGTCTTCAACCTGCTCGTTCAAAAATCTTATGAGCAGTCCCTTGTTATTGGATGCTGCTATGGATAGAACATTATTATCACTACCTGCGGCTATATTTGCTGGTAACATATTCTATTCCTCCTTTATATGTCGTTTTTTGTATTCTTTGGATAAAAATAATCTTATATTTGTACTATATCACAAAAAAAATTTCCATTCAACAATCTTTTTAGTAAATTTCACAAATCGGCATTGTGCATAATTGTGCAAAACCACACAAGGGCTTTTCTACCGTAATTTTAGTAGATTTTACAAGGAAACCCGCCATAAATGACGGGTTCTCTCAATAACTTATTAAACTTATATCCTGGTGGAGCAATCCTGTTAATCCAGACCTGCCATGTGAAGTATCGCCATGGCATTTGTGGTGGTACAGCGTCCATCCTTCTTTCTGTAATCAAATTTAAGCTGGTCGCCCTCATAGTATTCTTCAAAATGATAATTTGCAGCATGACTGCCATCATAATTCTCAATATCACACAATTCAAAATCGTGGGTGGATACCATAGTCATTGAAGAAGCCGCTGAAAGCTTGCTGATGACCTTTCTGGCTCCCACTATCCTGTCGGCGGAATTCGTTCCTTTAAATATCTCATCAATGAGACATAGCATAGGTTTGTTGCACTTTCTGTACTCCACCATGCTCTTTATCCTGAGTATCTCCGCATAGAAGGTGGATATTCCGTTGCTTACATCATCGGTAACCCTCATGGATGTAAATATCTTCATGTAGTCAGCCTTAAAGGTATCTGCACACACGGGTGCACCGGCATACGCCAGCACAAGATTAACTCCCAGGGTCCTTAAGAATGTGGTCTTACCTGACATGTTTGATCCTGTTATGATGGTGGTTCCCCCCTGGAAATCAGCGTCATTTGCAACTACAACGGAAGGCTCTATAAGGGGATGCCTCAATCCCATACCTTTAACCGATACCTTTTCATGTCTTGTGACCTCCGGATAACAGGCTGCCCTTGTGGTATCTATAACAGACAGGCTTATAAGCTCCTCAAGTCTTGAAACCGCCCTGATCCAGCCCTCAACGTACTCTCCGTTTTTGTTCTTCCAGTGATCCATCATCACACCCAGATGAAAGTCCCACATAAGAAGACCACATAACAACTGATGAACTACAGGATTATATCTTATGTTGAAGGCCGCACATATTGTCTTAAGCTTCTTTACAGACTCAAGTGCACCACTCTCCGCAGAAATACTCTGCTTTATATCCTTTAATATGTCGGCCTGAAAATCCTCCTCGGCTATCATCTCAAACATCCTGATGTAATCCTCAAGAACATAGCCAAATGACACCATTGGCATAACCGCCTGTCCTGCCACTCCCGATGTTCCCCATGCAAACAACAGCACTGCGAAAAATGATATCACCGGATATGCATAGCTTATTCGGGAAGCTGCCGCCAGCACAATAAGAGTTATTGTCACAACCGGCAGTAAAAATCTCAGCACATTGAATATTACAGGAATATGAGTGTCTCCGTTGCAGTACTCCACAAATACATCTGAGGTGTACTTTTTCTTTTTACCCATTCCCGCCTTAACGCCCAAGGCTTCAAAATCCACTACAAAATTCTGCTTTCCCGCCAGTTCCTTCACTGCCGCCTGCCGCTTAACTATTTCATCAGGCATGAAATCCGGATTCTTGAGTGTTGCCGCAAGGGTACGTTTACCATCCTCTGTACCACATACATTTACAAACTGATACAGTGAATTAGGTCCAAGGATATCCATGTCCCTTGCCACCAGGTCTTCATCTGTCAGATATTCGCTGCCATCCTCAGGGAATTTCTTCCAATCATCAGAGTATCTGCTTATATATCTCTCACACACCAGCTTCTTTGCACGGGCATACTCAAGGTTTTCATTTACCCGTCCATGAAGAAATACCAGTGCCACAAAACCCACAGCAGCCGCAAATCCAGCCACAAGCCATACGGTCTTACTGTCGTACACACCTATTATGATACCTGCCGCCATAACAAGGAATACTATGAACCTTACGGTGCCGTATACAGAATATCTGTGCTCAAGTATCTTTATCTCTTCTTCAAGCCGCTGCTTTTCCTTCTCAAATCTATCCATATACTACCAATCTCCTACATCCATCCGATCTGCATCTGCTTACGATTATTTCTTCTTATTCCCGGCAGAAGTCTTCTTATCTCCCCCAGATATCTTTTTGTCTTCTTCGTCAGTATCCTTTGCCTTTTTATTCTCCGGCGGATCCACATAAACTGTGCACAGCCCCTGCTTCTTAAGCAACACAAAGAAGCCTATCAGGCATAATATTCCCACTATCATCGTTCCTATTCCAAATGCGAATTTGCCCAGATAAAAGGCTAACAATGCACCTGCTATCAATAACAGTATTGAACAGGTAAGATAGTTCTTCTGTGCTTCATATAATTTTTTCTTCTTCATGATCATTTTCCTCTTTCCTAGTACACTGCCTTCGGACTGATATCCTGCATAGCAGATAGCTATCTTTTATATTATATCATTTGTCCCTTATTCGCAATTTAATTATGTGGGGTTAATTATTAAAATATCATAAAAAGCTTGTTTCTACCCTGTTTCAGAATATATTCGTCTTGTGTTTTGTTCATAATCATATTAGAATAGAAGTAATATTTTATGAAAGTCTTATTTTATGGAGGGCATTATCATGAGCAAGAACAAATTATTAAAGACTGTTGTAGCTGCTGCCGCCATCGGCAGTGTATGTTACGTATTCAGAGACAAGATAAAGGCAAGCACAGCTTATCAGAAGTTGGATGAGAAGATCGATGTTGACGACAAAGTATCAAAGGTAAATGAGAAGGTTGCAAAAGTCAAAGACAGCATAATGGAGAAAATGCCTGTAAAGGACGAGACCGACAGGGATTATTTCTCACTGGACGACTACGCTGCCGAGCCTGATTCTGAGGATATAGCAGCCGAGGAGGCAAAGGCAGAAGAAGACACAGAGCCGGCGGACATAATTTCCGAAGATACAGACACTAAGGATAATGCTTCAGAAGATACAGAAACCGAAGCTTCTCCTATCCTTTATGAAAATGAAGGTCTCACAGATACATCAGATGATCTTGAATCAATAGACGATACCGGCAGAATGGATTTTTAAGGATTGATAAATCTACTACTTATGTAGTATAATGTGGGCGTTGTTTAGAAATAATATTGAAAGTAGGTAACAAAATGGATTCGGAAAGACTTAAACTTGTCCTGGTCTGTGGTCTTGTTATTCTGTTGATTGCACTTATCATCTGGACTGCTTCAGTTGTTAAAAGCAGAATGAGTACCAACCGCACCGTTGTTATAGAAAACAACCGTATTGAAGGTGCCATAGCATATGATGAAGCTCATGCTACCAGTAACAAATACTGGTACAATAAGTACGATATGGACAGCGAGGACGAAATTGACAGACTGAAAGCCAAGCACTATTTCAATGATATCAAGGAATGTATTGACGATCTCATTATTGAAATGTACGATTGTGGATTTGTTCACACAGAAGAATTATATACTATTGCGTATGGAAAGGATGCTCTCACCCCTGACGCTCCTATATTCAAGGTGTATGGTGAGGATGAAGATGAAGATCTCGAGCTTCCTCCATTGTCAAATGAAGCAAAGGAACAGATCTTATCCAAATGGGAAGAATATGTTGACAGTCTGTTCGAAGAAGTTGTTATCGAAACTTCCCAGAATGAGATATCTCTCATCAAAGATTCTCTCAAAAAATATGGACATAAGGATCTTGCAGTCCTTTTAAAGTGTCCTGAATAAGGATGTAAATACATTATGGATTTTATAAACCCATCTTTAGAAAATATCGACACCTTAAAAGAATATCTGGGTTCATTGAATATTAGAAACTGTGTCTTCGGCATAGCAAATAATATATTGTGGTCCAGACTTTACGAAACAGTATATACCATTATAGACGATATGATGGTATTCGTGGGAAAAGAAGAAGGACATCCTTCTTCTTTTACTTTTCCCATCAAAAAAAATTCAAGCTATCAGGACAGCCTTAAGGATGAAGACTATCTTAAGGAAGCAAAGAAAGTATTTGACCGGATGGTGAGCTACTTTGAAGAGAACTCTTCTGTCCCGGTGATCGCAGAATGTACCGGAGCACAGGCCGATATCATCAGCAACTGGTATCCCGGCATGTATATCCATGAGGAAAATCGTGACGAGGCAGACTATATCTATCTGTCAGAAAAGCTCGCAAGCCTTTCGGGAAGCAAGCTCCACGGCAAAAGGAACCATATCAACAGCTTTCTCAAATCCCACCCGGATTATATATACGAGGATGTCACCGAAAACAACATAGATGACTGTCTCTACGTGGCAAGACGCTGGGTACACAACAACTATGGTCCTGACAGAGAACTGGATATGGAGCACCGCTACGAATACGATATAATAAAATATTCCCTGGAGCACATGAGGGAGCTTAATATGATCGGAGGTCTTATAAAGGTGGACAACATTCCTGCCGCCTTCACCCTTGGTGAGGAGCTGACAAAGGATACCTTTGATGTCCATTTTGAGAAAGCCGACGATACCATCAGAGGTATATATCCAATGATCAACCGGGAATTTGTGTCCAGAAGACTTATGGATTATACCTATATAAACAGAGAGGAGGACATGGGTATAGAAGGCTTACGAAAGTCAAAGCTGTCCTACTGCCCTGCTATCCTTTTTGAGAAATTTATAGTACGCAAATGCATGTAACATACAGATAATATTAGGGAGGAAATTACAAATGAACGATAACTGTATAGTAGCACAATCAGGAGGACCTACCGTAGCAATAAATGCTTCTCTCGCAGGCGTTATTGACGGAGTAAGAAAAAACGGAAGCTTCACACGAGTATTTGGTGCAATACACGGAATAAAGGGAGTTCTTGAGAACAATCTTATGGATCTTTCATTAATGGCACTATCCAAGTACCCACTGGTAAATACTCTTGAACTGAGTCCTGCCATGTACCTGGGTTCCTGCCGTTATAAGCTGCCTCACTACAATGATGATGAAACGCCTTATAAAACCATATTTGGCAGGTTTGAAGAGCATAAGATCGGTGCTTTCTTCTATATCGGCGGCAACGACTCAATGGATACAGTTATGAAGCTGTCAGAGTACGGCAAGAAGATCGGCTCTGATGTGAAGATTGTGGGTATACCAAAGACCATTGACAACGATCTTATGATAACCGACCACACACCGGGATTTGGCTCTGCTGCCAAGTATGTAGCCACCACAATGCTTGAGGTTGCCCACGACACATATATCTACGACATTCCAAGTATCGTCATAGTTGAGATCATGGGACGTGATGCAGGCTGGCTCACCGCATCCTCTGTTCTGGCAAGAAACCAGTACAGCCCTGCTCCACATCTTATCTACCTTCCTGAGGTTGACTTTGACGAAGATCAGTTCATTGAAGATATAAAAGAGAAATTAAAGACCAACAGAACTGTTATCATAGCCGTATCAGAAGGTATACATGACAAGGACGGCAATTACATCAGTGCCACCTCTGCAGTAGCCGACAAATTCGGTCATGCCCAGTTAAGCGGTACAGGAAAGGCTCTGGAGATGCTTGTTAAAGAAAGACTGAGCATCAAGGTACGCTCTATTGAGTTAAATGTACTCCAGAGATGTTCAGCCCACATTGCCTCAAGAACAGATATCAACGAATCATTTGCCCTGGGGCAGGCAGCAGTAAAATACGCAGCCACCGGCAAGACCGGTATCATGGCGTCTATCAACCGCATAAGCAACGACCCATACCAGTGGATCATCGAACCAACTGACGTTGCAAATGTTGCAAATAAGGCAAAATCCGTTCCTCTTGAGTGGATAACACCTGAGAAGAACGATGTGACAGAAGAAATGACTGCATATCTTCGTCCACTTATTATCGGAGAGGTATCATTACAGTACAGAGACGGGCTTCCGGCATACCTTGATGTAAGTCACTTAAACAAGCCTGTGGTTGAGGAGTAAAGTTAATATTATATACAAGTTCATATTCAGGATTTTTATGTTTTGTGCATTTTTACCCTGAAATTAAAATGGCGGATTTACCTTTGTGCAGTATTGACAATCAGGCAAATTTCGTCATTTTTATTTTAAACAAACTTTTCAAACCTTTATATTTTTGTACATATTCTGTTCATATTTATATTGTAGTATAAATACAGTTCTTAAATTAATAATTTTTTTCTTTTGTTGTTTTAAAAAAGCCCCGATCTGATCGGGGCTTTTTTATTTCCTGTAACAATGTTAAAAACACGTTACTCTTCTATCTTCATTTTTAATCCTGCATATTTGAGTAACCCATAAGCATGGTGTCTACCTCAACTGCAGCTTCTCTTCCTTCATGTATTGCCCATACTACCAGCGACTGGCCTCTGTGCATATCACCTGCGGCAAATACCTTAGGAACATTTGTGGCATACTTGTCAGGGCCCTCTGTTTTTACATTTGTCCTTGGATTAAGCTCCACACCGAAGCTCTCTGCCACATATGTCTGGCAGCCTAAGAAGCCTGCTGCAATAAGGACTGTATCACATTCTATAACATACTCACTGTCAGCGATCTCTGTCATATTCATACGACCTGTCTCAGAATCCTTCTTCCAGTCAAGCTTTACGCATCTGGCAGCCTTAACATTTCCATTCTCGTCCTTTATAAACTCCTTAACAGTTGTCTCATAAATTCTTGGGTCATGTCCGTATACTGCAATAGCCTCCTGCTGACCATAGTCTGTCTTGCAGACTCTTGGCCATTCAGGCCATGGATTATTTGCAGCTCTGGTATCAGGAAGCTTAGGCATCATCTCAAGCTGTACAACATCTGCTGCGCCCTCTCTTACGGAGGTTCCCACACAGTCATTTCCTGTGTCACCGCCACCGATAACCAATACCTTCTTACCTTTAACATTTACATATTTGTTATTTGCAAATTCAGAATCAACCAGGGACTTGGTTGTAGTCTTAAGGAAGTCCACAGCGAAGTATATTCCCTTGGCATCTCTTCCCTCTGCCTTGATGTCCCTTGGATTTGAAGCACCGCAGGCAAGAACTACAGCATCATACCGGTTAAGGATATCCTCAGCCTTAACATACTTCTGGTTTGGATTTTTAAGGTATTCCTTCATCGGATCGTCCTTGGCTACGGAATTATTCTTCATTGCCTTTCCCGGACCAACCTCTGTATTCGTAATAAAGGTTATGCCTCTCTTCTTAAGGTAGGATATCTTCCTGTCGATAACCCATTTCTCAAGCTTCATATTAGGGATACCATACATAAGAAGTCCGCCCGGCCTGTCGCTTCTCTCATATACAGTCACGTTATGGCCTCTTGAATTAAGCATATCAGCCACAGCAAGTCCGGAAGGTCCTGAGCCTATAACAGCCACAGTCTTATCTGTCCTTACCTTAGGAGGCTCACTTGGCACAAGATGCTGCTCATAGGCATTTTCAATAATAGCTCTCTCATTTTCCCTTACAGACACCGGATCTCCGTTTATGTTACAGGTACATGCCTTCTCGCACAGAGCAGGGCACACACGACTTGTAAATTCAGGGAAGTTATTTGTCTTAGCAAGTCTGCTGTAAGCATGCTCCCAGTTATCATTATAAACCATGTCATTCCACTCAGGTATCAGATTGTTAAGGGGACATCCTGAAGTCATTCCACAGATCATCATACCTGCCTGACAGAAAGGCACACCGCAGTCCATACATCTCGCCGCCTGTATCTTCTGTTCTTCCTTTGAAAGAGGAATATGGAACTCATTAAAATTCTTGATTCTTTCCTTTGGACTTATCTCAACACTTGTCTTTCTTTCATACTCCATAAATCCTGTTGGCTTTCCCATATTTATTTACCTCCATTCTTGATCTTGTAAAATGCTTCTATTGACGCCTGTTCACTTGACATTCCTTTTTCCTCAAGAGAAACCATGGTATTCATCATCCTCTCGTAATCAACAGGAATGATCTTCTTGAACTTAGGCAGATAACCTGCGAAGTCATCAAGGATCCTCTTTCCAACCTCTGAATTGGTATTGTTTACATGATCCATGATAAGCTGCTTAAGCTCATTTATCTCATACTTGTCAGTGAGGGTCTCTATGTTGATCATTTCCTTGTTAAGTCTCTTGTAGAGATCGTTGGACTCATCAAGGACATATGCGATACCTCCGCTCATACCCGCAGCGAAGTTCTTGCCAGTTCGTCCAAGAACAACCACCTTACCGCCTGTCATGTACTCGCAGCCATGATCACCGACACCTTCTACAACAGCCACAGCTCCGGAATTACGGACTGCAAATCTCTCACCTGCCACACCGTTTATAAATGCCTTACCGCTTGTGGCACCGTAAAGGGCAACATTTCCTATTATGATATTATCCTCATGCTTATATTTCGCAGCTCTTGGCGGATATACAATAAGCTTACCGCCTGACAGTCCCTTACCGAAGTAGTCGTTGCTGTCACCCACAAGCTCAAGAGTAAGTCCCTTTGGAATAAATGCACCAAAGCTCTGTCCGCCGGCACCGTTACACTTTACCAGATAAGTATCCTCTTCAAGGCTCTCGCCGTACTTCTTTGTGATCTCAGAGCCAAATATGGTACCTACCGATCTGTCAGTATTCACAACATCTATCTCAATGCTCTTTCTCTGCTTCTTGGCCAATGCCGAGCCAAGCTGCTTCATGAGTATCCTCATATCAATTGTCTGATCAAGCTTGAAGTCATATACATTCTTCTCGTTATACTTAACCTTATTCTGAGGCATATCAATGTATGGGTTATCAATGATCTTTGAAAGGATCACATTTCTCTTCTTAGCCTCTTCTCCGGCATATAAGAGATCTGAACGTCCTACCAGCTCATCAACTGTTCTTATACCAAGCTTGCTCATGTACTCCCTAAGTTCCTCAGCTATAAACAGCATGAAATTCTTCACATACTCAGGCTTACCCTTAAATCTCTTACGAAGCTCAGGGTTCTGTGTTGCCACGCCCACAGGACATGTATCCAGATTACATACTCTCATCATTACACAGCCCATTGTTACCAGTGGAGCAGTTGCAAATCCGAACTCCTCTGCACCAAGCATTGCTGCTATAGCCACATCACGGCCTGTCATAAGCTTACCGTCAGTCTCAAGGATAACCTTATTTCTCAGGTCATTCTTTATAAGGGTCTGATGGGTCTCAGCAAGTCCAAGCTCCCATGGAAGTCCTGCATAGTGTATTGAGTTGTGTGGTGCTGCACCTGTTCCTCCGTCATAGCCGGATACCAGGATTACCTGAGCACCTGCCTTGGCAACACCGGCTGCTACAGTACCAACCCCTGCCTCTGAAACAAGCTTTACTGATATTCTCGCGTCCCTGTTGGCATTCTTACAATCATATATAAGCTGTGCCAGATCCTCGATAGAGTAAATATCATGATGAGGTGGTGGAGATATAAGACTTACTCCCGGAGTTGAAAGTCTTGTCTTGGCGATCCAAGGATATACCTTACCGCCCGGAAGGTGTCCGCCTTCACCAGGTTTTGCACCCTGTGCCATCTTTATCTGGATCTCCTTGGCACTTACCAAATATCTTGATGTGACACCAAATCTTCCCGAAGCCACCTGCTTGATGGCTGAGCACCTGTTCTTACCGTCAGGTCCTATGGTAAGTCTCTCAACAGACTCACCGCCCTCACCGGAGTTGGACTTTCCACCCAGCTCGTTCATGGCTATTGCCATACATTCATGGGCTTCCTTTGAAATTGATCCGTAGCTCATGGCACCGGTCTTAAATCTCTTAACAATGGAGCTTGCAGGCTCTACTTCATCAAGTGGTATTGGTTTATCTGCATATTTGAACTCCATGAGATTTCTCAGATGGAACGGTCTCTGTTCGTTGTACAGTGCCTTGGTGTACTCCTTGAACTTGCTGTAGTCACCTGTCCATGTGGACAACTGGAGAAGATGTATTGTATTAGGATTATACAGGTGCTCCTCCTTGTTTCCTCTGAACTTGTGGGCACCTATGCTTGTAAGGGCAAGGTTTGTATCAAGTCCCAGCGGGTCAAATGCTGATGAATGAAGATCATCCACTGTCTTCTCAAGCTCTGCTATGCCTGAGCCCCCCACAACGCTTACAGTGTTGGTGAAGTATCTGTCCACAACCTCCTTTGAAAGTCCGATACATTCAAATATCTGTGAACCCATGTATGACTGGATGGTGGATACACCCATCTTGGAAGCTATCTTAACTATTCCATGACATATTGCACTGTTGTAATCATCAACTGCAGCATAGAAATCCTTGTTCAGCAAATGGGAATCAACCATCTGCTTAATGGTGTCAATGGCAAGATATGGATTTACCGCGCAGGCACCATAGCCAAGAAGTGTAGCGAAATGATGTACATTTCTTGGATCTGCACTTTCAAGGATAATGGCAACCGAAGTTCTCTTCTTTGTTCTTACCAGATGCTTCTGCATAGCTGACACAGCAAGCAGTGATGGTATAGCCACATGGTTCTCATCAACCCCCCGGTCTGAAAGTATAAGGATATTTACCCCATCCCTGTAGAGCTTATCAGCCTCAACGAACATTCTGTCTATGGCTTTCTCCATTGATGTGTTCTTATAATATAATATAGGAAGAGTTGCAACCTTAAGGCCCTCAACCTTCATGTTCTTTATCTTAAGAAGATCCGTATTTGTCAGGATAGGATGATTGATCTTAAGCACATGACAATTCTCCGGCTTCTCATCAAGGATATTACCGTCCTTTCCGAGATATACTGATGTGGAGGTTACGATTTCCTCTCTTATGGCATCAATAGGTGGGTTTGTAACCTGGGCAAATAACTGTTTGAAGTAGTTAAACAGCGGCTTGTGATGATTTGATAAAACAGCCAGCGGAGTATCTGTACCCATGGCATGTATAGCCTCTGTACCCTTTTCTGCCATTGGATAGATGGTATTCTTGAAGTCCTCATAGGTATATCCAAATGCCTTCTGAAGTCTCTGTCTTTCCTCATCTGTATATTCCTCAACACGTACGTTGGGTATCTTCAGATCCGAAAGATGTACCAGATTGCTGTCAAGCCACTCACCATATGGCTTAGCCTTGGCGTACTTCTCCTTGATCTCCTCGTCTGAAATAAGGCGTCCGTTCACAGTATCCACAAGAAGCATACGTCCCGGTCTCAACCTATCCTTCTTCACGATCTTGGCAGGATCAACCTCCAGAACACCAACCTCTGACGAAAGGATAAGGTAATCATCGTCTGTAATGTAATATCTTGATGGTCTGAGTCCGTTTCTGTCCAGTACGGCTCCCATTACATCTCCATCTGTAAATAATATCGAAGCAGGTCCATCCCACGGCTCCATCATGGTTGCGTAGTATTGATAGAAGTCCTTCTTCTCCTGACTCATATATCTGTCATTCTCCCAAGGTTCAGGAATTGTTATCATAACCGCAAGAGGAAGCGGGATTCCATTTAACACAAGGAACTCAAGGCAGTTATCAAGTCTTGCTGAGTCTGAGCCGTCAGGATCCAGCACAGGCATTACCTTGTACATTTCATCCTGCATGATAGTTGATTCCATGGTCTCCTCACGGGCTATCATCTTATCCTCATTTCCACGGATTGTGTTGATCTCACCGTTATGGCACAGATATCTGTATGGATGGGCTCTCAGCCAGGAAGGAGTTGTATTTGTTGAAAATCTTGAATGTACCAGTGCGATTGCTGATTCATAATCAGGATCCTGCAGATCATTATAGAAGAGTCTCAGTTCTCCAACCAGGAACATTCCTTTGTATACTATTGTCCTGCTTGACAGTGAAGGTACATATGTATCATCATTGCTTTCCTCAAATATCCTTCTTACAAAGTAAAGCTTTCTGTCAAAGTCCATTATATTCTTTATTGAATCAGGCTTCTTAATAAACGCCTGCATTATACATGGCATAACATCCAATGCTTTCTTTCCAAGTATTCCCGGAGTTGTAGGCACCTGTCTCCAGCATAAGAACTCAAGACCTTCCTTCTCTACGATAACCTCAAACATCTTCATGGCCTGTTTTCTTGGAAGCTCCTTCTGAGGGAAGAAGAACATACCAACGCCGTACTCTCTCTCATTTCCGAGATCATATCCCATGGCCGAAACTGTCTTGCTGAAGAACTTGTGGGATATCTGGAGAAGAATACCAACACCGTCTCCGGTCTTACCCTCTGCGTCCTTTCCGGCTCTGTGCTCAAGATTTTCTACAATCTTAAGTGCATTGTTCACCGTCTCGTGAGTTTTGATTCCTTTTATATTAACAACAGCTCCTATACCACAGTTGTCATGCTCATAACTGCTGTCATATAAACCTATGCTTTCTCGTAACTCTTTCATCACTGCACCTCCTGGTTATTGGCACGGCTCGGCGTGCTTTCCTTTTTATATCATTCTACACTTTACTCATATTTTAAAGGCAAATACCTTTCTTAATAAAATTGCGGTATTTTTGTTTTTAACTTGTTTTTATTGTGTAAATACTGCTTTTTGCTTGTTTTTCCTTTTCTAGTTCGATACTATACTACCTTTTATCCAGTTTGTAAATAGTAAATTTTATCAAGTTGTCAGATAGTTTCGCAATTCTCTTATATGCGTTTTATTGCATTTACTATTCATTTAATTGCGTATACTTTTTTCATTAGATTCCCTGTCGTCCCGTTATACACAGACTTAACTAATATAAGAGCTTATTTCAATAAAAAAAGACCATAATCACAGTCATCAAAACTGTAGTTTATGGTCTTCTGATATATTGCTTATATTAGATTATTTTTTCTGATTATTTCAAATTATTTCTATAACAATACGAGTACAAAAATACTATTATGATATTATCACGTCACTGTCTTACTCAGCAGCAGTAGTTGCCTCCTCGCTGGACTCCTCTTCACCGGTGGTATCTGCTTCCTGACCTGTCTGTGCATCTCCCACACCGCCTGCCTGTGCATCTCCCGCACCTGTTACTCCTGTAAGACTCTTTAATCTGTCACTTATGGCACTTACAGTATTAGATACAGTGTATCCTCCATTTCCATAGAGATACTCATGAAGCCTCTTGACATTGCTGCTCAGATCATTTGCAGCTACAACTCCCTGATTATCGGAAAGTATAACTGAGCTGTACTCCATAGGGAAACCAATCTCTTCCTTAAATTCATATGCAGACACCTTCTTGGCAAGCTTAACCATCTCATCTTTGGTAATACTTGTAGAGACAAATCCAAATGACACATCTACGAATTTAAGAACTGTGGCAGCATCCATGCTCTTAACCTTGCCTGCTATGGCAAAAAGGACCTTTCTCTGTCTCTCTGTTCTTGTTATATCTCCCTTATCGGTAGTCCTTATCCTTGAATATGCCACAGCCTGCTCGCCGTTTAACACCTGCTTGCCGGCAGAGTGGATACCCTCGATAAAGTCACCGGACTCCTTTATCTGATTTGCAATGCTTGAATTAAAAGCGTCAAGCTCGCCCTCGTCCACATCAATGGTAACTCCGCCAATGGCATTTATTATACTTGCCAGTCCATCAAAATCAATAGTAACAAAATCTGTAATATTAAGATCAAGGTTTGTATTAAGTGTATTGATACTTGTTAATGCTCCGCCCATCTGATAAGCGTAATTGATCTTCATTGCACTGTTGTCCATGCCATAGGTCTCAAGCAATGTATCTCTGTATACTGATACTGTCTTGATCTCTCCTGTAGCATTGTTTATGCTGAGTAACATTACACAGTCACTGTTGGTGCCGCTGCCCTTGTTGCTGTCTGTAGAATCAACACCATAAAGGGCTATAGTAGTGTATCCCTTTGTTTCCTCGGCAACGCCTTCGTTGGTAACTATATCTGCCTGCTTGATATTAATAACATTAATATCGTCTCCCATAAGAGTCGCTCTCTGCTTGAGATAAACCACGCATAAAGCTGCCAATGCAAGTACCATCACAATAAACACTGCTGTCCAGCCTTTATTGCTCTTCTTCTTTTCCACCGGAAGTTCCTCAGGCATATGCTCCTCGCCCTCATAGAGATCATCAAGGTATCCTAGATTCCTGCCATCATCCTCCGGATACGGCTCATCTTCATATTCCTCATGGTATCCATCAGTCTCTTCATCTGTATATTCGTCATTCTGATCATAGTCTGTCTCATCGTCAGCGTAAGTCTCTTCTCCATAGTCATCGGTCTCGTCTGCGCAGGTCTCTTCTCCGTAATCATCGGTCTCGTCATCGTAAGCCCCATCCTGATAATCATCAGTCCCGTCATGCGCGCAAGTCTCCTCCCGGTAACCTGCGGTACCCTGCTCTTCCCGAATATCATCAATATGGTCTGCCGCAGCACTTCCCGGATGACTTCCGCCGTCATCATCAAGTCCTGCAGTATTTTGATCCATTGCACTGTCATCTTTCTCTTCCTCTGCCGGCATATCATTTTCATGAAGAGATGCAGCCGCCTCTGCAAGAGCATTAACCTGTGCCAGTACCGATTCAACCTCCTCATCAAGATTCCTCGGCTTTTCTATCTTCTTTTTTACACTATCAGGTATATTAACCTTCATAGTCTCACTTGCAGGTACTGATGTGGTTTCAGGTTGTTTCGTCTCAAAGCCTGTTGACGCAGGCTTTAATCTGTCCGTCCTTACATCACCAGCTTTCTTGACATCATCAGCTTTCTTAACGTCACCAGCTCTCCTTACGTCATGGGCTTTCCCTGCGGAATTGCCCATCCTGTCATTTGCAATATCATCCTTACCGGATGAGGTTGCCCCTGCATTATGTCTGGATATTATAGATGAAAGATCATCTTCGTCTTCAAAATCTCCAACTATCTCATCAGCTCTCTGCATTGCCTGTGCCTTAAAGGCAGCCAGACGCTTCTCGTATTCTGACATATTATTATCCATCACGGATTTCCTCTCAATCAAAATTGTGTGTTTATTTGCATACCTTCTTGTATAATACATTATTTTTACAATTTTTACAAGACAGGCATGGCAGAGTGGCATAATTTATTGCATTTTTGTTTCGTTTTTATTGCATCCCGCTATCTTTTTGTCCTTCCTTTATCCGGGTCCACATGTATATCGCCACCATAAATGCCACAAAAACCAATATTCCCACACCTGTCTTAAACTTTACAGACATGATTCCATGAGTATTTGCCAGGCACACTATATCATCCGGCTGATTGCTTCTGTAATAAATATCAACCTGATCTCCCACCGAAGGATAAAAATGAGCTTTTTTTATTATCGCCTTATGTATCCTTCCATCCACCTTGTATTGAAGATACACATCCTTCTCCGTATTTATATCACCATCTGTATCATAGGTGTCGTACACTTCAACCCCGGTCACAGCCGCCACAGTTTTCTTTCCATTATCTATTATATCCTGCTCCTGCCGTTTCGCTTTTAAGGCTCCGGCTATGGATACTATGCCACACAAGGCAATTATCCCGACAATATATACAAATGCCATGCCTCCGCCTTTTTTCTTATGCCCACCCGTCTCCTTAATGCGTCCATTTGGCTCTTTGCTGTATCCACCCGGCTTTTTATCGTATCCATTCAGATTATATCCGATAAGATCATGGTTTCTTTCCTCTTCCGGTTTATTTATCTCATTATTTCTCACCTTCATAAACAGGTGGACTACCACCGCACCAATAGCTCCCCACACAAGAATATTCATCAGCCCTATATCCTCCATCAATTTTTATATAAGTCAATCTAAATATATATCCGCAAAACACATTGCCTTCTCACATCACATTGCCATCTCCACATGTAATCCAGATATCCTTTAAGTAAAGTGGTTGTAAAAAACAGTTTTAAATTATATTTATGACTGAAAACAGTTTGAAAATGACGATGCGAATCTCCCATATCACTTAAGTTCTGCCCCTTTCCCCCTTAGACTTGACAGCCATTATCAAAAAATGTATATTGTCTGTAAGACTGTTTAGAGGTGGAAATCCACCAGTGATATTTCCGCTTAAACACATAATTATTTACGGATTTTGGTGACTAAAATGAATGAAAATATAACTTTATCTGTTGTTATGCCTGCATATAATGAAGGACAGCATATATATGACAATCTGGTAGAGACAGATAAGATCTTAAGTACTTTCGTCAGGCGCTATGAAATAATCGCTGTAAATGACGGAAGCAAGGACAACACCTGGGATGAGATAAAAAGAGCAGCCTCTAAGCTTGCCTCAGTCTCAGACTACGGCTACAGTGATAACCATGGCAAGGGATACGCCATTTGTCACGGAATAGAAAACGCCTCCGGCAGATATATCGCATTCCTTGACTCCGATCTGGAGCTCAGCCCTAAAATGCTCAAGAGCTTCCTTAAGATAATGAAGGAACAGGATGTAGATATAGTTATCGGCTCAAAGCTTCACAAGGACTCAAAGCTTGACTACCCATTTATCAGAAAGATCATGAGTTACGGATACTACCTTATGTTAAAGGTACTCTTCCGCCTCAATGTCCATGATACCCAGACAGGTATAAAGCTGTTCAAAAATTCTGTCATAAAGCCTATCACCGGCACTCTTGATACCGCCGGCTACGCCTTTGACATTGAGATTCTTGCCAAGGCAAATAAAAAGGGCTTCCGTATTGCCGAGGCTCCCATCACCTTAAACTACTCAAGAGATGACGCAGGAGACGGCCGCAGGATCAAGCCCGCTGACATTTTTCAAGTTTTTAAGGACACAATAAATATTAAGAAGAAATTAAAGAGCTACAATTAAACTATCGATATGATTTGATATGCAGCATCAGCCCGCTGACATAGTAAGCACCCATGTGTTGAAAACACATATTGAAATGGCACAATCAACCTGTCGCCGAGAGGAGGCGTCTATGCATCGAAGATGCATATTGGAATGACGCCGAGAGGAGGTGTCTATGCATCGAAGATGCATATTGGAATGACACCGACGAAATGTCGCCGAACGAATGTGAGGGGACAACACCAACACGAATGTGAGGGGACAACACCAACACGTATGTGAGGGGACACCACTAACACGAATGTGAGGGGCGATACCAAATAGACAAATTTCAATGGGCTGATGTTCCAAGAATAGGGAGAAAATTATGAATTATAACGAAGCATACGAATTGCTGAAAGCTAAGAATCAGTTACACATACTCAGGTACTATGATGAGCTTGACAACGAAGGAAAAGAGTCTCTGTTAAAGCAGATCTCAGATATAGACTTTTCTATTTTAGATAATCTTCATGCTAAGGAAGAGAAAAAGGAATCTACCATTGTGCCTATAAAAGCAATGATGCTTGAGGATATTGAGAAAAAACACGACGAATACAAGTCTGCAGGTCTTAAAGCCATTAAGGCAGGGGATCTGGCACTGGTGCTTCTTGCCGGCGGACAAGGAACCCGCCTTGGTTTTGATGGTCCTAAGGGTACCTTGAATGTTGGTGAGACAAAGGATATGTTCATCTTCCAGCTTCTTGTGGAGCACACTCTGGATGTAGTGCATGAGTCCGGTACATGGATCCACTTCTTCATAATGACAAATGTGAAGAACCATGAGCAGACCACCACATTCTTTAGAGAGCATGATTATTTCGGATACAACAGGGATTATATCCACTTCTTCCGCCAGGAAATGGTTCCTTCAACAGATTTTGACGGCAAGATCCTCTTAGAGGACAAGGGACAGATATGTCTCTCTCCAAATGGCAACGGCGGCTGGTTCTCTTCTCTTGAGCGAGCAGGCCTTATGGATACAATTGTTAAGGACAATATTAAATGGATAAATGTATTCTCTGTAGACAATGTTCTTCAAGGCATTGCCGACCCTGTCTTCCTGGGGGCTGTTCTTAAGGAAGGCTATGTATCAGGCGGCAAGGTTATAAAGAAAGCAGATCCTCATGAGCGTGTAGGTGTTCTCTGTATGAAGGACGGAAAGCCTTTCATTGTTGAATACTATGAATTAAGCGAGGAAATGGCTTACGAGAAAAATGAACGGGGTGAGTACGCATACAACTATGGTGTCACCCTCAACTATATGTTCCCTGTAGACAAGCTTATGAACCTGTTAGACAAGAAAATGCCGCTTCATGTGGTAAAGAAAAAGGTTCCTTACATTAATAATGAAGGTGAGCTTGTTAAGCCTGAGGAACCAAACGGTTATAAGTTTGAGACTCTTGCCCTTGATATGATAGGCTACATGGAGACCTGTCTTCCATTTGAGGTTGTAAGAGAAAAGGAATTTGCCCCTATTAAGAATGCCACAGGCGTTGACTCTATTGAAACAGCCAAGGCTCTGTTGGTTAAAAACGGATATACACTGTAGATTAAATAAATCAGCAATGTTCAGATGCGATCATGCAAGCATGATTTTTGAATAAAGTCTTATTACAAAAATCCGGAGGATGTGTGTAACATTCTCCGGATTTTTTCATTTATTTGTTTTATCGTTTCTTTGGATCACTTGCACACTGATCCGTATATCAGATGACTAGAACGAATCCGTTGTCTCATCAAAATCAGCCGGCTTCTCATTCTTCTTTACACGCTTCTTAACATCCTCTCTTATGGCTGTTGTCATATTTGCATCTATTCCTTCAGTATTCTCCTTCTGGAACAGAATCTTAAACGTCAACAGAATGAGCTTAATATCAAGCCATACCGAATACTGCTCATAATAGGTAAGATCCAGCTTAACCTTGTCTCTTGGTGTTGTATTGTATTTGCCGTACACCTGGGCATAGCCTGTAAGTCCCGCTTTCATCTTAAGACGATAATCGAACTCAGGGAACTCTTCCCTGTAGAGAGCTGCGATCTCCGGTCTTTCAGGTCTTGGCCCCACCATCGACATATCGCCCTTAAGTATGTTGAATATCTGTGGCAGCTCATCCAGATGAAGTGATCTGATGACCTTACCAACAGGTGTGATCCTGTCATCATTCTTCTTGGCAAGCTGGGCTCCTGCCTTCTCAGAATCCATTCTCATGCTTCTGAACTTGTATATCTTAAACACTCTTCCGTTTAAGGTAAGTCTGTCCTGCTTATAAAATACAGGTCCTCCGTCATAGAGCTTGATACACAGGGCAATTATTATCATAAATGGCGAGAATAACACCAAAAGTATAATGGCACATATAATATCAAGGATTCTCTTACCGATTACATCCTCTCCGCTTAAGCCTCTGTTACGCGACAGAAGCAACGGTGTATCAAAGAGGTGGATAGGCTCCGCTCCAAGGATGATGATATCTGACAGCTTCGGAACAACATAGGAACGGATGGAATGTTCAAAGCAATACTTAACCAGTTCATTTCTTATGTATGCCTTAGTCTCACATATTATAACGCCCTCATAATCAAGGATCTTCTCCTTGATAACCTTCTCGCCTTCACTGACATGTATTATATCCTGAATAACATATTTGTCTTTTCTGGCATTTATCTTCTCAATGAACTCCTTAGGAGTCTTGTATCCATATATAAGAAGCAGATGTCTTGGAGGATAATACTTTCTGTACATATATCTGCATATAAACACCCATGCAAATATAACCAGAAGCTCCGCTCCCGACAACTCTACAAGAACCAGTGGATTAATATAATCACGACATACCATACAGAGCTGTATGTATGCAACAATATTTGCGCATACCATAGACAGGATCTGTGAGTAAAGTACATCTATGATCCTTAAAAATCCCACCTTGTAACCACCATAAAGCTTAGTGAACAGGAACACTATAAGTCCATACATTCCTACAACAGCCCAGTTACCTCTCATGGCGAAAGGTATTATAATGTCTTTTGAGTAATTTGTGTACCACAGGTACGCAAACATCAACACTTCTATAGCCAGCAATACAAAGCCTTCAAAAAATGATATCACTCTCTTATAGATTTCTCTTTTTTTAACAGGTCTGTTCTCTTCCATATCTTACTCCTGCTTTATTGAACATCAGTTCATTTAAAATTTGTCTGTTTAGTAGTGCCCCCTTGTTTACACCCGGAGGCATCCCGTAAGCACCATTCAAAATGTGATTCAACACATAGGCGCTTACTCTGGCAAAGGACTGACACAGTTATTTCAGCAGCTCCCGGAGCATCTGATTAACAGATCCCGGATCAGCCTTTCCCTTCATTGCCTTCATAACCTGTCCCACAAGTGCACCAAGAGCTTTCTCTTTTCCGCCCTTGTAATCCTCTACAGCCTTGCTGTTTCCTGCTATGGCTGCTTCACAGGCTGTCTTAAGAGCACCTTCATCATTTACGGTTGCAAGGCCATGCTCCTTAACATAAGCCTCAGGATCTATATCTTCAGCAAATACATGCTCGAACACTTCCTTTGCAACATTTCCGTTGATGGTTCTGGCGTCCACAAGCTTAATAAGCTTGGCAAGATTTTTAGCTGTGAACTTAATATCCTCAGGATCCATCACATTCTCCTTAAGGAGTCTCATGGTCTCTACCATGAGCCAGTTAGACACCTTCTTAGGTGCTGCTCCAAGAGCTATGGTATTCTCGAATATATCTGCAAGCTTCTTTGAGTTTGTGATAATGTCAATATCGTAATCAGGGATCTGATACTCTTCTCTGTATCTTGCCCTCTTCTCATCTCTGAACTCAGGCTGCTTTGATCTTATCTCCTCAAGCCATTCGTCACTGATGTGTATAGGCACCAGGTCAGGATCAGGGAAATATCTGTAATCCTGGGCGTCTTCCTTTGATCGCATAGGATATGAATATTCCTTTGTATCATCCCATCTTCTTGTTTCCTGAACTACCTTCTCGCCGGATTCAATAAGATCGATCTGTCTCTCTCTCTCGTTCTCAATGGCACGGGCAATAGCCTTGAAGGAATTAAGGTTCTTGGTCTCTGTTCTTGTACCGAACTCCTCTGCTCCAACCTCTCTTACGGAAAGGTTTACATCGGCTCTCATAGATCCCTCGTTGAGCTTACAATCTGAAGCACCAAGGTACTGTATTATAAGTCTGAGCTTCTCAAGGTACGCAATAACCTCATCTGCGGAACGCATATCAGGCTCTGATACGATCTCAATAAGAGGTACACCTGAACGGTTAAAGTCTACCAGTGAGCTGTCAGTATATGGATCATGGACCAGCTTGCCTGCATCCTCCTCCATATGGATCTCATGTATCCTTACAAATTTCTTTTTTCCCTCAACCTCTATCTCAACCTTACCGTCCCTGCATATAGGATAGTATAACTGGGATATCTGATAGTTCTGTGGGTTATCAGGATAGAAATAGTTCTTTCTGTCGAATTTGCAATTTCTTGTAATATTACAGTTTGTGGCAAGACCAACTGCCATAGCCTTCTCAACCACTGCCTTGTTAAGGACAGGAAGTGAACCCGGCATACCTGTACATACAGGACATGTATGTGTATTAGGTGCTCCGCCGAATGCTGTACTGCATCCACAGAAGATCTTTGTCCTGGTTGCAAGCTCTACATGAACCTCAAGTCCTATGACTGTTTCATATGCTTTACTCATGTTAGTTCTGCCCCCTTTCTGCCACATCTGCAGGTCTCTTATATTCTCTTGTCTGCTCATATGCATAAGCAGCTCTTATTATAGTCTTTTCATTAAATGCGTCGCTGACCATCTGAAGTCCTATCGGCATTCCGTCCCTGTCATATCCGCACGGAAGTGATATACCCGGAAGTCCTGCAAGATTTACAGGTACTGTATATACATCTCCAAGATACATCTTGATAGGATCACTGAGTGACTCTCCCATCTTAAGAGCTGTTGTAGGCGCAACAGGTCCAAGGATTATGTCATACTTCTCAAATGCCTTGTCGTAGGCCTGCTTTATAAGTGCCTTAGCCTTTAACGCCTTTACATAGTAAGCATCATAATATCCTGAGCTTAGTACAAATGAACCAAGCATGATCCTACGCTTAACCTCAGGACCGAAGCCCTCTGAACGGCTCTTCTTGTACATGTTGTGAAGATCTGTATAGCTGTCTGTTCTGTAGCCGTACTTAACTCCGTCGAAACGCTCAAGGTTTGAGCTTGCCTCTGCCGCTGCTATTATATAGTAGGTAGGGATAGTATACTCAACCATTCCCAGGTCAAACTCCTCTACAATAGCTCCCTTTTCCTCAAGCTTCTTAGCCGCCGCATAAACAGCGTCCTTTATATCAGGGTCAAGCCCTTCTGAGAAATAATCTCTCGGAAGACCTATCTTAAGCCCCTTTACATCATCCACAAGAGCACCGGTGAAATCATTATCATCTCTGTTCACTGATGTGGAATCCTTCTTGTCATACTGGGAAATGATCTCAAGGAGTGCCGCACAGTCTGTAACGTCCTTTGCAAGAGGTCCGATCTGATCAAGAGATGAACCGTATGCAATAAGACCATATCTTGAGACTCTTCCATAGGTAGGCTTGATACCTGTAACACCACAGAATGACGCAGGCTGTCTTATGGAACCACCTGTATCTGAACCAAGGGCACATACAACCTCTTCTGCCGCAACTGCTGCCGCAGAACCACCTGATGAACCACCCGGAACCTTATTCTTGTCCCATGGGTTTTTGGTCTCGCCGTAATAAGAGGTCTCTGTTGTGCTTCCCATGGCGAACTCATCCATATTTGTCTTGCCTACTATGACCATACCTGCCTCAATAAGCTTCTCTACAGCCTCTGAGGTATATGTAGGTACGAAATTTGAAAGTATCTTTGATGAACATGTGGTGAGCATTCCATTAAGACACATGTTATCCTTGATAGCCACAGGCACACCTGCAAGGGGACCTGTAAGCTCCCCATTATCTATCTTCTTCTGTATCTCCTCTGCCTGCTTCATCACGCCTTCTCTATCAGCCACTGTCACAAAGCAGTTATACTCGCTGTCATATCTCTCAATGCTGTCCATGCAGGCTTTGGCGGTCTCTGCAACGCTTACCTCTCCTGCTTTTATCTTCTTGCCTAATGTAACGGCAGTCAAACTCATTAAATCCAAGTCCTTCTACCTCCTTAATCAAATGTCTTCGGAACCTTGTAGCAGCCGTCTTTTTCTTCCGGTGCATTCTTTAAAAGATTCTCTCTATCATCACCATTTGTCACCACATCCTCACGGAATACATTGTTGTATGGGAATGTGTGGCTCATGGCCTCTACATTGTCTGTATCAAGCTCGTTCAACTTGCCCACATAATCAAGCATATCAGACATATCCTTCTTCGCCTGCTCCTTCTCTTCCGCAGAAAGCTCCAGCTTGGCGAGTATGCCTACATAATCAATGGTTTCATCTGTAATTGTCATTGGCCAATCCACCTTTACGAATCTATAAAATGAGTTAATGGCATATAAAGCCACTTTCTTGATATTACCATATATTGGTATCCTTTGCAAATTCTTATATGCTTTGTTTCCTTAAGAACTTCTTGTATATTATGTCCCTGAGCCTGTTCGTGGAAAGAGCCACCAGAATATTGGCTGATGTCCTTACCATATAATCTGCAAATGAAAACCAGCCTGCCTTGTAATACTTCCTGTTAAAGGCCTTCATGGACTTCAGATATTCCCTGCCACCACGACGCATATAGGTGTCGGAATTTACCCTCATGCACACCAGCGGTTCCTCAAGATTGTACCCCCTTGAGCCGTCCATAAGCATTCTTATCCACAGGTCATAGTCCTCAATCCACGGAGCATGTCTGTATCCACCGGCATGTACTGCCCTGCTTTTTCTGAACACGACTGCCGGATGGTTAAATGGATTTCTCCTTCTTCCGTACTTCATGATCTCCTCATGGGTGACAGGCACAGCCTTGATCTTATCCGGATGCTCCATGTCTCTGTCAAACTCACTGACATAGCAGCTTATCACATCGGCAGAATGAGCCTCCATTGCCTTAAGCTGCTTCTCCACCCTGTCAGGCTTTGAATAATCATCTGTATCCGCCCTTACGATATATTCATTTGTGCACACCTTAAGTCCTGCTGCCAGAGCCTTTCCAAGTCCTCCATTTTCAGGGAGGGCTACTATCTTTATCTTTTCCTTATATGTGTCTTCGTATTCATCAAGTACAGAATCAAGCTCATCATTAAGCGGTCCGTCCTTTACTATCACAACCTCTGACGGCACATAAGTCTGGGCAAATATACTGTCCAGACTTATGCGTAACCAATCAGATTTTTCCTTATAATAGACCGCCATCAATACACTATATCCTAGCAACCTAATAATGCCTCCAATGTTTCTCTGATAGCCTTTATAAAGTTCTCACTATTTAATACTACAGGGTTAGGAAGGGTTGTGATAAGGGCAAGATCCTTTGTCATCTTTCCATCCTCTATAGTCTTTATTGTTGCTTCCTCAAGCTTATCTGCGAAGTCCTGAAGCTCCTTGATTCCATCAAGCTCTCCACGCTTTCTTAAAGCGCCAGACCATGCAAATATTGTTGCAACCGAGTTGGTTGATGTTTCTTCTCCTGCAAGGTACTTGTAGTAATGTCTCATTACTGTACCGTGAGCTGCCTCATACTCGTAATTTCCGTCCGGTGAAACAAGTACTGATGTCATCATGGCAAGTGAACCAAATGCAGATGAGATCATATCACTCATAACATCACCGTCATAGTTCTTGCATGCCCAGATGTAACCACCCTTTGACTTCATTACTCTTGCAACTGCGTCATCTATAAGTGTATAGAAGTATTCGATTCCTGCTGCATCAAACTTCTCCTTGTACTCATTGTCAAATATCTCCTGGAAGATATCCTTGAATGTATGGTCATACTTCTTTGAGATCGTATCCTTTGTGGCAAACCATAATGACTGCTTTGTATCAAGAGCATAATTGAAGCAGCTTCTCGCAAAGCTCTCAATAGACTTGTCAATATTATGCTGTCCCTGGATAACTCCCGGTCCGTCAAACTTATGGATGGTCTCCTTGATAACCTGTCCGTCATCACCTGTAAATACAAGCTCTGCAGTACCGGGACCCGGAACGTCGATCTCTACACTCTTATATACATCGCCATAGGCATGTCTTGCTATTGTAATAGGCTTCTCCCAGTTCTTAACACATGGCTCGATTCCCTTGACAACAATAGGTGCCCTGAACACTGTACCATCAAGTATAGCTCTTATAGTACCATTCGGACTCTTCCACATTTCCTTGAGATCATATTCCTTAACACGGGCTGCATTTGGAGTTATGGTTGCACACTTAACAGCTACACCATACTTCTTTGTTGCATATGCTGAGTCAAATGTAACCTTATCGTCTGTCTCATTTCTGTGTACCAGACCCAGGTCATAATATTCTGATTTGAGATCTATAAATGGATATATAAGTTCATCCTTTATATACTTCCAGAGTATTCTGGTCATCTCATCTCCATCCATCTCAACAAGTGGTGTTGTCATTTGAATCTTATTCATCTTAAAAAGCCTCCTTAATTTATCTTTTCAGGGAATCCCCCCTGATATTCATTTAGCTTAACGTCCTCTCGATTATAGCAGATGTACGTTACCTGTGCAAATTATTACTTTTTGGTACTCCACTACTTAATCTTACTTATACATATCCGTATATGCCCCTGACAGACACCTCTCCGGATATTATCTCTGACTCCTTGCCGTCTATATCCCTGACCTTGAGACCTCCGTCAGGACTTAAGCCAAGGCTTGTGTATTCGGTTTTATCTTCATTTTCTATCACATACACCTTCCGGTTAAGGTTCACCAGCATTTCGTTATACTCATCCACCATAAATCCCAGATCCTGATTTTCACAGAACATACGGTAAAGCCTCTCAAACTCATTTGCAACACAGGCCACGATCTTTGACCTGTTGGCACCTTTGCCATTTTCCAGGAATATGGAAGTAGCCCTGTCCTTAAGCTCCTCCGGAAATTCCCTGTTATATATATTTATCCCTATTCCTACCACAACATATTTAATATCCTCACCCTCAGAGCTCATCTCCGTAAGGATACCGCATATCTTCTTACCGCCGATCACTATGTCATTAGGCCACTTGATCTGAGGCTTTATGCCCTCAACATGTCCCAGTGCCCTTGCTATGGCAAGGGCTGCCACAAGAGTAAGTCTTGAGGCAGTGGTTATCTCAACAGACGGCTTAAGGAGAAATGTCATAGCAATAGCTGTTTTGCTGTCCGTAGTCCAGCCTCTGCCACGTCTTCCTCTTCCGCTTACCTGACAGTCTGCCACGAACAGATCACCGTCCTGTCCGTCTGTCTCTCCGGCGATCTTCGCCCGGATATTGGTGGAGTCTGTCTCATCATAATAAAATATCCTCTTTATCATGCTATCCGGAGCCATGTACTTTCTGATATTCTCCTCAGACATCACATCCGGCTCAGAAACAAGACGATAGCCCTTATTATTTACCCCTTCTATTACATATCCTGCCTGCTTAAGGCTGTTTATATTCTTCCATACGGCGGTTCTTGAAACCCCAAGCTTCCGACACAGCTCCTGCCCTGACACAAAATCATTACTTTCCCTTAGAATCTCTAAAATCTTATCTTTCATCTTATCACTCCAACCTTATTGAACATCCAGCAATTAAACTATGTCCGTTTACTCAGTTGCCTCATTATATATTCCAGTCTTCTTGAGCAGTACCTTATATATGGCGTCACACTGGCCGCGTTTACCCGAAAAAGGAAGTATCATGTTCTTTCTTCCCATATCAAGCTTTATTATATAATAAGGCATGTCCGGATTCGGTATCACGAGATTAATATTTGTAATACTGTCATAGGATATTATCCTGGTCCTGTTCTTCTGTATCATGTGTATACCATCATCAGAAAATACATAGGTGGCGGTATATGCTGCCGGTCTGAAGGACCCTGCAAATAATGTACAGCCATACAATATGGCACATATTCCAAAAGCAGCCTTTAACATCCTCATTCCGCTTCCGTTAAATGCCATGTATATAAGCCACACTCCAAGGGCAATGAATATAAGCCCTACAATCCTGTATGCATTTCTTGTGGCAGGTCTTTTCTTAACTATGTGTGTTAAATGTTCTTCCAATATTATTTCTTCCGTTTTCTCATATTTGCCTTGCGACATAACATCATAATTATATAATTGTTGCCGCACTCTTTCAACCCAAAAAACAGCGATAAAACACGCTATGCGAGTTTTATCCGCTGATTAGCAGTCGTCAAATGCAATCATGCAAGCATGTTGCACTTGACTCGTTGCCATAACAGATAACAAAAAAGACGGTGTCGCATGAACACCGCCGTTTTCTGTCCACTGTAAGGAATCGCCTTAACAGTCATTATCCTGATCTATTACTTATTTCTGTAGATAATATCGTTTCTTCCAGGGCCATTTGAGATCATTGTGATAGGGAAGCCGATCTTTTCCTCGATGAACTCAATGTACTTTCTGCAGTTCTCAGGAAGGTCTTCGTAGTTCTTGATACCTCTGATATCGCACTTCCATCCAGGAAGAGTCTCGTATACAGGCTTAGCCTTCCTAAGCTTATTTGTTGTTGGGAAATCTGTTGTAATCTCGCCATCAATATCATAGGCAACACATACAGGAATCTCGTCAAGGTATCCAAGTACATCAAGTACAGTAAATGCCACATCTGTTGTACCCTGGATCCTGCAGCCGTAATGTGAGGCAACACAGTCGAACCATCCCATTCTTCTTGGACGTCCTGTGGTAGCACCGAATTCGCCGCCGTCGCCGCCACGTCTTCTGAGCTCATCTGCCTCATCGCCGAATATCTCACTTACAAATTCTCCTGCACCAACGGCACTTGAATATGCCTTACATACAGTGATGATCTGCTTGATCTCATATGGTGGGATACCTGCGCCGATGGCACCGTATGCTGCAAGTGTTGATGATGATGTAACCATTGGGTAGATACCGTGATCAGGATCCTTCATTGATCCTAACTGTCCCTCAAGAAGAATATTCTTTCCTTCCTTGATAGCCTTGTAGAGGTATGCTGAAACATCACATACATAAGGCTCAACCATGCTCTTGTATTCCATTAATGTATTGTAGATATCATCTACCTTTAATAATGGCTGATGATATAAGTGCTCAAGTAACACATTCTTCTGGGTTATAACTCTCTCGATCTTGTCTCTTAAGTATTCCTCATCCTCGAATAACTCTGAAACCTGAAAACCGATCTTTGCATATTTATCTGAATAAAATGGTGCGATACCTGACTTTGTTGAGCCAAATGACTTACCTGCAAGTCTTGCCTCCTCATATGTATCAAACATGATATGATATGGCATTACCATCTGTGCTCTGTCTGAAACAAGGATCTTAGGTGTAGGAACCCCCTGTGCAACAACTGTCTTTATCTCATTAAAAAGCTTTGGAATATCAAGTGCAACACCATTTCCGATTATACTTACTACGTTATCGCTGAAAACTCCTGACGGAAGTGTATGGAGTGCAAACTTACCATAGTCATTTACAATAGTATGACCTGCATTTGCTCCACCCTGGAATCTGATAACTATATCCGACTCCTGTCCTAACATATCTGTGATCTTACCTTTTCCTTCATCGCCCCAGTTTGCACCTACAACTGCTCTTACCATAATAAATTCCTCTCTTTCGTTGCCTTTATCGGCAATCATTGATTTGTCCTTACAACATAATGATGGCACACACATCAAATGTAACGATGTGGCAGAAATCATCACATTGTACAAAACTATACATAATAGAGAAAAGGTGTAAAAGAAACTTTACACCTTTTACTTTATGATTATATCTAATTGTTAAATATAAGTAAAATTAATATTGTTTATATTTAACATAAGTATATTTTATGATATAATAATTTTGTAAATTTCTAATTAAGAACACAAGGAAAGGTCTCATTAACCATGAATATAAATCTTGAATACTATAAGGTTTTTTATTATGTGGCGAAAGCCGGCAACATCACCCTGGCAGCAAAGGAGCTGTGCATATCCCAGCCTGCGGTAAGTCAGGGGATAAAAGCCCTGGAAAATGATCTGGATACGGAATTATTCATCCGCACCAAGAGGGGTGTCAAGCTGACCCAGGCAGGGGAAACCCTGTTCCACTATGTGGCAAAGGGTTATGAAAGCATACTTCTGGGAGAAAAAAAACTAACTGATCTAAAAGACATGGATTCCGGTGAGATAAGAATAGGTGCCAGTGACATGACGCTACAATATTATCTGCTCCCATACCTGGAGAAATTCCACCAGTTGTATCCCGGAATAAAGGTAACTGTCACCAACGCTCCCACTCCACTTACCATCGAACACCTTTATGCCAACAGAATAGATTTCGGCATAGTCAGTACCCCACTGCCCGGAGACACAAGACTGTCCATACGGGATGCAAGACCACTGCGGGACTGCTTCATTGCCGGAAAGAAATTCGAATATCTTAGGGATCAGGTTCTGTCATACCACGACCTTATGGAGCTGCCCCTCATCTGCCTTGAGCCAAATACCAGCACAAGAAAATATGTAGATACCTTCCTTCTCCAGAATGCCGTATCCCTCACACCTGAATTTGAGCTGTCAACCAGTAACATGATAGTTCAATTTGCAGCGAAAAATCTTGGGATAGGCTCTGTAGTCTACGACTTCGCCGAGGACGCCATAAGCGACCACCAGGTATTTGAACTTAAGTTCAACAATCCGATCCCTGCAAGAAAGATGTGTATAATAAGCGACCACACCCACGGCATGAGTGTTGCCGCTAAAAAATTAATGGAACTGCTGTAAAACAGCAGTTCCATTTTTCTTTAAATACATATCCACTCAAAATACTTTAGAAACAAATATTTTCATTACCGGATATTTTATCTGAATATTGTTTTAATGCATTTTATACATTAATCTCAGCAGTCATTCCAAGCTCGTCCTTATTTGCATCCAGGATAGGCTTAACAATCTCAGCAAGGAACTCTCTTGTCTGCTCAGGAGCACGTCCAACGAAATTCTTAGGTTCAAGGATTGCAGTGATCTCTTCCTTTGTCATACCGAATGCAGGATCCGCTGCAATAAGATCCACAAGATTATTCTCAAGGCCAAGAGCCTTAACCTGTCTTCCTGCCTCCATTGAATACTCACGGATCTTCTCATGAAGCTCCTGACGATTTCCGCCTCTCTTAACAGCGTCCATCATTATATTCTCAGTTGCCATGAATGGGATCTCCTTCATGAACGCCTGATAGATAACCTTGTCATATACAACAAGTCCGTCAACAACATTTAAGTAGAGATCAAGAATTCCGTCTATTGCAAGGAATGCCTCAGGTATTGATATTCTTTTATTTGCAGAGTCATCAAGGGTTCTCTCAAACCACTGGGTTGCCGCTGTAATTGCAGGGTTTAAAGCATCTGCCATAACGTAATTTGCAAGGGAAGCAATTCTCTCACTTCTCATAGGATTTCTCTTATAAGCCATAGCTGATGAACCGATCTGATTCTTCTCAAACGGCTCCTCGATCTGCTTAAGGTGCTGAAGGAGTCTTATATCATTTGAGAACTTATGTGCTGACTGGGCAATTCCTGAAAGTACGTTGAGTATTCTTGAATCTACCTTACGGGAATAGGTCTGTCCCGAAACAGGATAACACTCCTTAAATCCCATCTTCTCAGCTATCATTCCGTCGATCTTTCTTATGGTCTCATGATCTCCGTTAAAGAGCTCAAGAAAGCTTGCCTGGGTTCCTGTGGTTCCTTTTGAGCCAAGAAGCTTCTGCTGTCCTATCATATATTCAAGGTCAGAAAGGTCAAGAAGTAATTCCTGCATCCACAGGGTTGCACGCTTACCAACTGTAGTTGGCTGTGCCGGCTGAAAATGTGTAAATGCCAGTGTAGGAAGATCCTCATACTTCTCTGCAAATTTTGCAAGCTCAGCGATCACGTTTAAAAGCTTCTTTCTGACTAACTTCATTGCCTCTGTCATAACGATAACATCTGTATTGTCACCAACGTAGCAGCTTGTGGCACCAAGATGGATTATACCTGCTGCCTTAGGGCACTGAAGACCGTATGCGTATACATGGCTCATAACATCATGACGAACTAATTTCTCTCTGGCCTTAGCCTCTTCATAGTTAATGTCATCAACATGGCTCTTAAGCTCTTCGATCTGCTCATCTGTAATTCTGTCATTGCCGTCAGCGTCCTTGAGGCCTAATTCCTTCTCTGTCTCTGCAAGAGCTATCCAGAGTCTTCTCCATGTCTTAAACTTCATGTCAGGTGAAAAGATATACTGCATTTCCTTGCTTGCATATCTTTCACAAAGTGGGCTTACATACTTATCATTACTCATTTGTCTGCACCTTTCTTCATAAAACTTATTATCTCCCACCGATCTGTCTGAGACCGGCGATTATTTCATACTTTAACAGTATAACATAAAAATCCTGTCAGGTCTTCCCTAAACTACTTTACCTTTGAATCTGCTCCACGCTTGAAATCCTCATGCTCGCCTCGGATATCCTCTGTCGGTGGTGCTATAGGATACTTTCCGCTGAAACAGCCGTGACAGAACTGTCTTCCTCCCGACAGCTCTCCAAGCCTGTCAATGTCCAGATAGGCAAGAGTATCTGCACCTATTATCCTGCAGATATCATCAACACTTCTGTTGTAAGCTATAAGCTGCTCCCTGTCAGGTATATCTGTTCCGAAGTAACATGGATACAGGAATGGAGGTGAACTGATCCTTACATGGACCTCTGTGGCACCTGCCTCCCTTAACATATTCACTATCCTGTCACTGGTGGTTCCTCTTACGATGGAATCATCTATCATTATAACACGTTTTCCCTTAACTGCATTCTTCAACACATTAAGTTTAACCTTAACACTGGATTCTCTCTGGCTCTGGTCAGGCTTGATGAAGGTTCTTCCTACATAGCCGTTCTTGACAAATGCAGTTCCGTACGGTATTCCAGATTCCATAGAGTATCCAAGGGCTGCAGCGTTTCCCGATTCCGGAACACCAACCACAAGATCAGCCTCCACAGGGCTGTCCTTTGCCAGACATCTTCCGGCAATTATCCTGGACTCATACACGCTCATCTGATCGATATATGAATCTGTCCTTGCAAAATATATGTACTCAAATATACACCTTGCATGTTCCTTCTGACACATGTCCTTGAAGGAAACTATTCCCTTGTCCGGTGAAATAGCAACAACCTCTCCCGGCTCCACGTCTCTTACAAATTCCGCACCTATAGTATCAAGTGCACAGGTTTCCGACGCCAGTATATATGCATTGTCTCTCTTACCTATGCAAAGGGGTCTGAAACCAAACGGATCCCTTGCACCTATAAGTTTTCTCGGGCTCATTACAACCAGCGAGTAAGATCCCTTAACCTTTCTGAGCGCCCTGATCACCGCTTCCTCAGCAGTTCCGCATTTTACTCTTTCCCTTGCAATGTGGTATGCAATAACCTCTGAGTCAATGGTAGTCTGGAAGATAGCTCCTGTAAGGGACAGCTCTCTCCTTAATTCCGGTGCATTCACAAGATTTCCGTTGTGAGCAAGGCCTAATGTACCCTTTACATAATTAAGCACAAGGGGCTGTGCGTTCTCAATGGTGCTTGCTCCTGCAGTGGAATACCGCACATGTCCAACACCTATGTTTCCCTTAAGCTTTCCAAGATCCTCAGGAGTAAACACTTCATTTACAAGTCCCATTCCCTTACTTGACAGAACCTTTCCTTTAGGTCCCTCTGTGTCGGACACTGCTATTCCGCAGCTCTCCTGTCCTCTGTGCTGTAATGCAAACAAACCATAGTAGATCGAGTTTGCCACATCATTTCCGTCAAAATCATACATTCCGAAGACACCACATTCCTCATGTATACCGTCTTCATCATAATAATGTGATCTAATATTGTCGTTCATAATCTGCCTCTCGTGTTCCTTATTGTTTCCGGGTAACCCGTACAAGCATTACCTTTTATTTAGTTGTGTAACCTGTATCAATATACAATGACCATTTAAACTTTAAAGGTTTTCTATTTCAATGTCAATCTAATTTGGTCAAATCTGCTTCTTGCATAAAATAAAGGAAATTTTTTAAGTATTATTATAAAAAATTTCCTTTATTTCGGCTGTTACGCTTAATAATCCCAAGTATTATCGCTGTAACACTGTATTTATTCTTTTAATTATATGGCATAGCCCTTTTCTTTTATGAAGTCCACCATGCGGTCCACATACTTCTTACAGAGCTCATCTGTACCTGCCTCAACCATTACACGGATAACCGGCTCGGTTCCGCTCTTACGGAGAAGAAGTCTTCCGTCGTCTCCAAGCTCCTCTGCGATTTCGTCATTGAGTTTAAGGATATCCGGATCGTTCATAACATCATCCTTGCTGGTAACCTTAATGTTCACCAGAAGCTGTGGAAATATTGTAAGGCTGTTAAACAGCTCTGACAGCTTCACCTTTCTTCCAAGGATAACTTCCATTATCATAAGAGAGGTAAGAACACCGTCTCCTGTGGTAGCATACTTTGAGAAGATTATATGTCCTGACTGCTCACCACCGATAGAGTGTCCGTTCTCCATCATATTTTCAAATACATATTTGTCACCAACTGCAGTCTTCTCATAGTTAATGCCTTTCTTGTCAAATGCCTTGTACAGTCCAAGGTTTGACATTACCGTAGTAACAACTGTGTTATTATTAAGCTCACCCTTATCCTTGAGATAACGGCCACACACATAGAGTATCTTATCTCCGTCAACGATCTCGCCCTTGTCATCCACACAAAGACACCTGTCCGCATCTCCGTCATAGGCAAATCCCACATCCAGGTTATTCTCCTTGACAAATGCCTGCAGCTTCTCAATATGTGTTGATCCACACTCAGTATTGATGTTAAATCCATCAGGATCGTTATTTATGATATATGTTTTTGCTCCCAGTGCGTCAAATACAGATTTGGCGATAAGATACGACGCACCGTTTGCAGTATCAAGTCCTACTCTCATGTTCTTAAACGGCCTTGTAGGAATAGTCATGAGGTAACCTATGTAACGGTTTCGTCCCATGGTATAGTCCACAGTCTTTCCTATGTTATCTCTGGTAGCAAGCGGTATCTCACCGATCTCACCGTCAATGTATGCCTCTATCTCCTCTTCTACTGCCGCCTCAAGCTTGTATCCCATTCCGTTGATAACCTTTATACCATTATCGTAGTATGGATTGTGGCTTGCAGATATCATGATGCCGCAGTCAAAGTTATCTGATCTCACAATGTATGACACACTAGGTGTAGGAGTTACATGCATAAGATATGCATCTGCACCGCTGGCTGTAAGTCCTGCCACAAGGGCATACTCAAACATATAGCTTGATCTTCTGGTATCCTTTCCTATAACTACCTTAGCCCTTCCTTCAGGATTTTTCTTTCCATAGTAGTAGCCAAGATATCTTCCAACCTTAAATGCATGTTCTACAGTAAGGTCCTTATTTGCCTCGCCTCTGAATCCATCTGTTCCAAAATACTTACCCATAATTATTCCATTCCTTTTTACATGTTAAGTTAAATTTATTATTACATTATATCATGAACTTCGTTCATGATCGCCACTCACCGCTCCCGATGAATAAGCTATGCTTATTCCCGCTCGCTAACGCTCATTATATCATCATTACAGATATGTGCAAGCAATGTATTATTACTCATCCCCCTCAGCGGACACAAGGATATCTATAGCTCTCGGTATAATCTCTATCTCACAGTCTGTGGTATTTCCACCAAACTCACCGTCAAGAGTCCAGGCAAGCTCCTTGTCACTTCTGATTTTCACATTTGAGGTTCTGAAACAAACCATATTCTTGTCATTTGGATAACCTCCTATGAAACTTCCAACCGTCCTGTTAAGATCCGCAGGATTTCTGATCTTCCTTATGAACAGGCATTCAAATAAACCGTCATCAAACTCAACACCATTTCTCACCATACTCTTGTAGCCGCCTACAGACACGGAGTTTGACACCATTCCATATATGAAATCGTCCTCTTCCACCTCGTTGTCATGCTCTATGACCAGATGATACGATGGTATATTTATAACGCTCTTTATGCCCTGTAACACATAGGCTCCGTGTCCCAGCACATTCTTCATATTCTGTGGCGTTGCATAGCTCACATCCGAGAATATACCAAATGCTGCCACATACACGAAGAACTTATCGGTTAAATGTCCTATATCCACTGCAAATGGCTGTGCCTTAACCAGTTTTCTCGCTGCCTTAATGCCCACATCCGGAATGTCAAGGCTCCTGGCATAATCATTTGTAGAGCCACATGGAATATAGCCCACAGGTACTCTGTCAGCCTTTGGAAGTTGCATGATACCATTTATTACATTTGCAAGGGTTCCGTCTCCGCCGGCGCACACAATCACATCAAAGTCCATGCTTCTCTCTTTTGCTATCCTTGACGCGTCGTCCGCATTCTGTGTAATATGAATGGTAACTTCGTAGTCATTTTTTATGAATATATCTATTACATCTGCAAGGCTATTCTTAAGTGTTGTCTTACCTGCCTTAGGATTTACAACAAACAACATTTTCTTCATAAAACACATTATCTCCTGTCTATTATTTTAGGCTGCGCACCTTTTACTGTTACTTGTTCTGTTACTTTCCACTGGCATTTTCGTTATATTTTCTGCAGCTTCTGTCACAGTTTACTTTGTTTTTTCACATGATCTGGTCTACTTATTCTTCTTGTACTTCATGTAGAGGTCATAGCCTCTCTTTCTTAACTTACATGCAGGGCAGTGTCCGCAGCCGTCGCCCTTTATGCCATTATAACATGTAAGTGTCATATCGTGAACCAGTTCCAGTCCACCAAGTTCATCAGCCATCTTCCATGTCTCCATCTTATCGATCCACATAAGGGGTGTGATTATGTTAAACTCATAGTCCATGGCAAGATTGAGAGTTACATTGAGAGATTTTACGAATGCATCCCTGCAATCAGGGTATCCTGAGAAGTCACTCTGGGACACACCTGTAATTATATCACTTATTCCCTTCTGCTTGGCAAATACCGCAACAAATGAAAGGAACAGGTGATTTCTTCCATCTACAAATGAATTAGGTGTTCCAACCTCAGGCGCATTTTCATCAACCTTAATATCTGATCTTGTAAGTGAGTTAGGTGCAAGCTGATTAAGCAATGTCATATCGAGTATATAATGTTCCACTCCAAGTTTTTCTGCGATTTCCTTTGCACAGTCAAGCTCTGCCACATGTCTCTGACCATAGTCAAATGAAATAGCATACACCTTCTTGTATCTGCTCAGTGCCCACAAAAGGCATGTTGTACTGTCCTGTCCGCCACTGAATACTACTACCGCTTCTTCTTTATTTCTCATTGTCATCACCTTATAATCCGATGATCGATCAAGGATCATCAGATTTCTTTTTTCCTTTCTATTTTTTTGTATCAGGAGCCTTGCGTCACTTCCGGTATTGCTCCTCCGGTTTTACATTTAGATTGTCGCATTACTTCTGATATTTCTCTCCGGTTTTACATTTAGATTGTCGCGTTACTTCTGATATTTCTCTCCGGTTTTACATTTGGTTTTTTTGCACTTATTTATTGTTGAACTATTTTATTATTACACTTGATATCTATTTCATTATTTTGCCTGTCGTTGCTCCTAATGAGTGTTCATCAGGAGCAGCTTGTTCTGCAGTGTAATGTCATTTTCAAATTTGCCTCTGAAGGTTGTGGTAAACGTCTTTGTTCCCGGCTTCTTAATTCCTCTTGCTGTCATACAGCTATGATTTGCCTCGATCAGAACTGCCACATCCTCTGAACCTGTAACCTTACTTACAATATATGCAATGTCTGTGCCTATTCTTTCCTGCAGCTGAAGTCTTCTGGCTACCATATCGGCAATCCTTGCCAGCTTGCTTAATCCTATGAGCTTGTCCTTAGGAAGATATGCTATAGACACCTTCATGTCATACATCAGTGCCATATGGTGCTCGCAGTATGAGAACACCTCAATGTCCTTTACAAACACCATATCCTCAGTATGTCTTGTGTCCTCTTCCTTGAAGGTCTTGCCATACATCTCTGCTATCTCATCATTTGTGTAGTTCATCCCTGCAAATACTTCTTCATACATTCTGGCAACTCTGTCGGGGGTCTCCTTAAGTCCCTCTCTGTCAGGGTCATCTCCCAGAGCTATCAATATTCCTCTTACATGCTCTCTTATTGCGTCCTTATCTATTGCCATTTTATACTCCTCTCGTCTCCGGATCCCAGATTATCTTGTGCATTTGAAGCTGAAGCTTTACATCGTTCATGTTATTTTCAATCATGTAATCAACTATGTCCTCAAGTTCTATGCTTCCAAATACCGGGCTTATATATACTCTTGTCTTTACATCAAGTCCATATGTGTATATTACCTCTCTCGCTCTGTCCAGATCCTTGATGGAACCCACAACAAATTTAACGGCATCATTCTTATCAACATAATTATAATTTGATATACACATCTTGTCCTCACATCCGCTTCCCGGAAGCTTGTAATCAAGGGTGTAAGAAATTCCATCTGCAACTGCCTTAAACTCTGCTATATCAATGCTGCCGTTTGTCTCAACCTCTACCCTTATATCCCCCTCAAGGGAAAGCTTCAGAAGAAGTTCATCTATATCCTCCTGTATAAGAGGCTCACCACCTGTAAGAGTAACATTCTTTATTTCAGTTCTCTTAATGTAGCTTATAAGCTCCTCATCGGAAAGCAGCTCATATTCCGTATCCTTTTCATTTGCCCATTTTGTATCGCAGTAACCGCAATTAAGATTGCACCCTGCAAATCTTATGAACACTGCAAGCTCACCCGCTCTTGCGCTCTCACCGTTTATGCTGACAAAACGTTCAGCGACTTTGAATTGTGCCATTTTTTATCTCCTTAGTTTATACTGTTTTGTTTTTTCGCTATTCTGGTTTAGAATATATTGCCATATTGTTTGGAGTTTCATATACTCTGACCTCATAAACATCGTAGCCTTTTTTCTCCATCTCATTATAAAACATTCTGGAAAAGTTCTCCGCTGTAGGTCTGAAATCCAGTTGTATGATCCTGAAGCCCTCCTCCACAAGGGCTTCCATGGTTTTATCCTTAAGGGAATTTCTCTCTATTATCAGGCAATGATCATAATAGTCCGTAAGTGCCTTTAGGTCAGCCTTCAGGTTGCCAAAATCTACCAACATACCCCTAGTCTGTTCCTCTTCACTTAATCTCTCACCTGCAACTGCAACCTCCACCTTCCACCGGTGTCCATGTATGTTGCTGCACTTTCCCTGATACCCCTTTAGAAAATGGGCACTGTCAAAGCTTGCATTAGTTTCTAATCTGTACATACTTCTTCCTTTCTGATTTTTCTTACTCTATCTTCTTGTATAATTTCAGTTTTCAATATCATAATGCCGTTTATTATATTTCTTCCGGCCTTATTCGTTTTTCTTGACCTGTTTCTTTTTTTCAGCGTTTAGGTCATGTTTTTTTCGCTTTTTTCTTGACCTATTTTCTCCTTTTCACCTTTTAGGTCATTTTTTCCCCCGGTTTTTCTTGACCTGTTTTCTCCTTTTCACC